>Ga0129308_1000509_pt1 | contig 57093 bp, 40 predicted proteins | sample L827metagenome_FD_94440 | JGI IMG/M metagenome (GOLD analysis project Ga0129308, IMG submission 94440) | Ring-tailed lemur group fecal microbial communities from Wisconsin, USA - L827 metagenome | ecosystem: Host-associated > Mammals > Digestive system > Large intestine > Fecal | place: USA...
AAATGGCACATAAAAAAGGTGTAGGTAGTTCTAAGAACGGCCGTGAATCAGCAAGTAAGAGATTAGGCGTTAAGATATTTGGTGGACAGGCTTGTAAAGCAGGAAACATCATCGTTCGTCAGAGAGGTACAGAATTCCATCCGGGTAACAACATCGGTATGGGTCGTGACCACACTCTTTTCGCTTTGGTAGATGGTACAGTATGTTTCAAAGTGGGTCGTGAAGATAGAAGATCAGTATCTATCATCCCGGCTGTAGAAGCATAATTCAGTTCCTACAAGAAAAAAACGAATTCAAGAAAGGCTCTTTTATAAAGAGCCTTTCTTTGTTTTATATCAGCAGGCTCCAAAGAATCATTGCAAAAGATAAAAAGCGTTTCAGAAAAGACCATAGTCTTTCTAGCAACTCATATTGTTCTGAAGACAAGCACCTTGCCGCGCACATGAATAATAAAGCGATTACCGACAGCTTCATTCAATGTCCCTTGCCACCAGTTCGTAAAAACAGAAAGAGGATAAACCAAGCCGTCTGCTGAAAGTTTCGTGGCCCCCATATTAAAAACAGAAACCTGCTGAGCCGGAAAAGACTCGAAAACACTATCCTCTTCAATGGGAGTAAACATTCCATAATCAGTCAACATCCTCACCTCTGCCTGATTCATATAATCAGCAAGCAGACTGATATTTCCTAAAGTATGGTCTTCCCGCTTACCGGTAGCTCCCATAATCGTAATATCCCGTCGCCCCTGAGACAAACAGAAACGAAATGCCTTACTCAAATCATTCGTATCCTGCTCTGCCTCGCGATGAATGAGATGAGCATAGCGTTCTTTTATCTCCGGCAATAACGAATCACCATCCCCCACAATAGCCGCCGGCCTCTTCCCAAAATGAAGATATGCATTAGCCGCTCCATCACAACAAACCACATAACGACACTCCCTCAGCCATTTCCCGGCCAAAGGAGAAGAAGGAAAGTCTCCGTCTGCCAATATAATAGTTTGAGGTATATTCATATATTCCGGTAATTTATATTCTTTCATTCTGCTACATTCATTAATTGTTTCCATTTCAGATATCCGAAAAAAGCGATTAGGGCGTAAAGGCCATAAAGGAAAGAAGTGAAATAAAGATCTTTATAAAGATACAACCCGCAAGATACAACATCTACAACAAGCCAAACCAACCATTGTTCCTCATATTTATGCGCCAACATCCACATCGCTATAATACTCAAAGCCGTAGTAAAACTATCCCACCAAGGCACGGTACTGTCCGTATACGCTGCCAGCACCTCACCTATCAAGGCAAATACGACACACAGGGCAATAAGCAAAGGGATAAGCAATTTGCGAGGGGTAAAAGTAATCTGTTTCTCCCGCTTACCGGGAACATGCCTCAGCCATACCCACCAGCCATAGACACCTGCCAATAAATAATAAACACTGATACCCGAATCTGCATACAGCCCCACCTGATAGTACACAACTATATAAATGGCCGGCATAATGACACTCACGGGCCACAACCAAATGCTTGCCTTGTATTCAAACCACAAATAAAGCAGGCCGACAAGAGTACCCGCTATTTCAAGATAATTCATCATTTAGATTTCTTAAAAGCTGTTTTTATCGTTTTACCCGCTTTACGAAAAAAATTATCCAACACCAGAAAAGCGATAATGCCTGTCAGACAAAAGAATAAATATACCCAAGCCATCTTCCCTTCATGGTTGACAAAGTCTTCAAAACTCCGATATAAAGAAGCCAATGACTTAGTGCTGAGCAGTGAAGACAAGTTATGCACCAGCCTTCTATCTACGGTGACATTCAGCAAAATTTCCCCCTGATTATCAGTCAGCCAAATATCAGGATGAGCCCCCAGGGGATTTTTAGCTTTTTTAAACGGACATATTCCATTAGTTACTTGGGTACATTCCGATTTCAACTTCTCCCACTTAACCCCATCTATTCCATTGGGGCAAAGGCGGGTAAATGTGCTATCATTCTTCATTATCGAATCGATAACACTCCCTGTTAAATAAATATCATTAACAGCAAAGTATAGAAAGCCGGAACGTTTAACTTCAAAAAGCTTCACATGCTCATTTTTCTTATATGAGACCTGCTGCATCAAGTCCTTTTCGTTTTCAAACAAACAGGAGGAGTTGTCCGGCTGAATTTGGAATAAGAGAGAACCAAAATATGCAAATCCTTTTTCATTATACATGCATTTCTCTGTATCCTTCTGACGATTTCCTTCATAAATTAAAGTGACATTATTCCAAGGATACCGTAAAGTGTCATTATTCTTTGCCTTTGAATACTGTTCAGCAATAGAGCCGTAAAATGCACCGGAAGCGGATATCTCTATTTGATCTCCTTCCAGCACCTCTATTCCCGTGTTAGTCCAAGACGAACTCGCATTGAACAAAAACATACTATGCTCTTTTCCACAGCATTGCTCTGTCGTTATTGCTCCACAACTATTTACCGTATGCCTGTTAACATACAACAATACGTCATTAAGGAAGAAAGTAAATATGCACACCATCATTACGATAGTAGAGACTATACCTATGACCAGAATGACAAAATTAATGCGAACGGAGGCATATACGGCTTTTGACTTGCCGCTACACAGCAGCATCACCCCTGCTATGAATAAGTAAAGCAAGAATAAAGGCAGTCTGGTCAGCCACAAAAAGGTTTGAAATATAGTATTACCCATAGGAAACCGAACCAAATGCCAAGGTTTTTTTTCCCATTTCAGAAAGCGGTACAGCTCTTTATAATGGAACCTTCCACACCTGTTCCCGACATGAAAGAGTTCAACGACAAAAGGATGATCATGCACCTCCACACTGGCCGGAGTTCCGGTAAGTATAGCATCCTGAATGGTTTCGTTTAGCGACTTGAGATTCATTTATTTATGCTTTTTACGTTCTATAATAATAAGGAAGGAGCCCAGATTATCTACATACCATGCATTGCGGAATTTGTACTTTTTGTAATAAAGCAGCTCATTGTTTATGGGATACAGCGAATCCCAATCTTCCGGACTACGTCCAAATTCAAAGCCTTCGCTAATCTTCTTTGATTTCAAAGAATTAACATCAGCCTTAAATGTCAATATACGGCTTAATAAAGAATCAACATTTTTAGACTCTTGAAGATATGCATCTTCTATCTTATTTAGTATTTTCTTTACCTCATCCGTGGTATCCTTTTCCATTAACTTAAGTTCTTCCAAATACATTTTATTAATTACAGAATCAGTCAACACAATGTCGTTGACAGCAAAATGCAGCATCCCTTTCGTCCTGATACGCATATTCTGCCTTTCTTTTCCTATGATATATAAATCTCCTTTTCCCATCAAAAAAGAATCATTATCGGCTTTATACCAATCCTCACTATTCTTCATGTGTTCTTCTCCGATAACTTGCATCAGCAACTTTCCTTCCAAATCATTGGGCTGGATGCGATATTGAGCACGAAGGCTGTCTCTCCTGCCTGTTTTCGTAGCCCCTGCCGTACCGACCCACTGGTCCCGCAACATTCTGTTATTATCCGCATCTTCCACCAAATGATGTATAGCTGTATGCGATGCTCCCGATGCACGAATAGTCAACTCATCGCCGGGTTCGACTTCAATTCCCGAGTTGGCCCAAAGCTCTGCCGTATTAAACAACCAGTATATCACTTCTTTATCTTCATCCTCCATAACGGTTGCCCCATAAACATTTGTACGGATATTGTTATAAGGATAAAAACTTTTTATAGTAAGCACCACTATTAATAATCCGCCAAAAAATATGACTACGATGCAAAACATCGTAAGCAAAAGTTTCCATACCAACTTCGGATTCTTAAGTATATCAAACAATAACTGATACTTATGGATTTCAATTATCATTTTACCTTTAGCGTCTTTCTCTTTTTTCTGTTCTTCTTTCATCGAAGGTTTATCGTCTGTTTCCATCATAATAATAGATTCTGAATTAAGTATTTGATATAAACAAATATAATACTTTTTATTTCAATTGTCCTATCAAAAAGAAAAAAACTTCATTCATCTTGATTTTATTCTCAACAAATATCTATCTTTGTAACTCAATTAACGAAATATCAAAAAGAGTAAAAGATATGCTTACTATTAAACAGATTACCGACAACACGGAAGGAGTTATCCGTGGATTGGAGAAGAAGCACTTCAAAGATGCAAAAGCAACTATTGAACAAGTGCTTGCATTTAACGACAAAAGACGTAATACCCAGAATCAATTAGATAAAAACCTGGCAGAAGTCAACTCAATCTCGAAGTCTATCGGTCTGCTCATGAAAGAAGGCAAAAAGGAGGAAGCAGAAACTGCCAAGGCACGTGTAGCCGAGATTAAAGAAATCAGCAAAACCCTGCAAGCCGAAATGGACCAAGCTCAGGAAGACATGAACAATCTGCTCTATACCATTCCCAATGTTCCTTATGATGAAGTGCCCGAAGGCTTCGGAGCCGAAGACAATGTAGTGGAAAAGATGGGAGGTATGGAAACCGAGCTTCCTAAAGATGCCCTACCCCACTGGGAACTTGCCAAGAAATATGATTTAATCGATTTCGACTTGGGTGTAAAAATTACCGGCGCCGGTTTCCCTGTATATAAAGGTAAAGGAGCACGTTTGCAACGCGCACTCATTAACTTTTTCCTAGACGAAGCACGCGCTTCCGGTTATGACGAAATTATGCCGCCGACGGTTGTCAACACCGCCTCCGGTTACGGAACCGGACAATTGCCCGATAAGGAAGGACAGATGTATCACTGCGAAGTAGATGACTTATATTTGATTCCTACCGCCGAAGTACCGGTCACAAACATCTACCGCGATGTTATTTTGGAAGAAAAGCAATTACCTATCAAGAATTGTGCATACACTCAATGTTTCCGTCGTGAAGCCGGTTCATACGGTAAGGATGTTCGTGGTCTGAACCGCTTGCATGAGTTCTCCAAAGTAGAATTGGTGCGCATTGACAAACCCGAGCATTCCAAACAGTCACATCAGGAAATGCTGAATCACGTAGAAGGTCTATTGCAGAAGTTGGAACTCCCCTATCGCATTCTCCGTCTTTGTGGCGGTGATATGAGTTTTACAGCTGCTCTTTGCTTCGATTTTGAAGTATATTCGGAAGCACAGAAACGTTGGTTGGAAGTCAGCTCTGTTTCAAACTTCGATACCTATCAAGCCAACCGTCTGAAATGCCGCTACCGCAATGCAGACAAAAAAACCGAACTTTGCCATACATTGAACGGTTCAGCATTGGCATTGCCCCGCATCGTTGCCGCCCTGCTTGAAAACAATCAGACACCCGAAGGAATCCGCATCCCGAAAGCATTGGTTCCTTATTGTGGATTCGACATGATTGACTAATGTATTATGCTGTAACCGGTTACACATTTCGTATATAATAACAAGACTTAGTCATATAGAACAAGCCGCCCGCATAAAAGGGCGGCTTTTCTTTTGTCGTTAGAAAATATAATCATAACTTTGCGAACAATTATCAAATTGATATCCAACTAAGAAGAACAACTAACTTATAGTATAGCAAAATGAATAAGATTATTTCAAAAGAACATTTCTCAGAAAAGGTCTTTAAACTGGTGATAGAGGCTCCTCTTATTGCAAAGTCACGCAAAGCAGGACACTTTGTAATCGTCCGTGTAGGTGAAAAGGGCGAACGTATGCCGCTGACCATAGCCGGTGCAGACCCCATAAAAGGAACTATCACATTGGTAGTACAAGAAGTAGGACTCTCCTCTACCCGTCTTTGCGAACTAAATGAAGGTGATTACATCACTGATGTGGTAGGCCCATTAGGAAAAGCGACTCATATCGAAAACTTCGGAACCGTAGTTTGTGCCGGAGGCGGTGTAGGCGTTGCACCGATGCTTCCTATTGTCCAAGCATTAAAAGCTGCCGGAAACCGTGTCATCACCGTATTGGCAGGGCGCAGCAAAGAGTTGATTATCCTCGAAAAAGAGATGCGCGAAAGTTCTGACGAAGTAATCATTATGACAGACGACGGTTCTTATGGCCGCAAAGGATTGGTGACCGAAGGCGTGGAAGAAGTGATAAAACGCGAAAAAGTAAACAAATGTTTCGCCATAGGCCCTGCCATTATGATGAAATTTGTTTGTCTGCTGACTAAAAAATATGAAATTCCCACCGATGTATCTCTGAACACCATCATGGTGGACGGAACAGGCATGTGTGGCGCATGCCGCATCACTGTGGGAGGCAAAACACGCTTCGTATGTGTAGACGGACCGGAATTTGACGGCCACCAAGTAGACTTCGATGAGATGCTAAAACGTATGGGAGCTTTCAAAGAGATTGAAAGAGAAGAAATTCATAAACTGGATACAGATAAACAGCCCGAAACATGCGAAGCGACCAAAGAACTTGATGGACGCGATGCCCCTTGGCGTACAGAATTGCGCAAAGCGATGAAACCCAAGGAACGTATGTCCATTCCTCGTGTCAAGATGAATGAACTGGATGCTGAATACCGTTCACATAGCCGTAAAGAGGAAGTCAACTTGGGGCTGAATGAAGAACAAGCCGTAACGGAAGCCAAACGTTGCCTGGATTGTCCCAATCCGACCTGTATGAACGGTTGTCCGGTGGGAATCAACATTCCTAAATTCATTAAAAACATTGAACGAGGAGAATTTCTCGAAGCAGCAAAAACACTGAAAGAGACCAGTGCATTGCCGGCTGTATGTGGCCGCGTTTGTCCGCAAGAAAAACAATGCGAATCACAATGTACACATCTGAAAGCCGGACACGAAGCCGTTGCCATTGGCTATCTGGAACGCTTCGCTGCTGATTACGAACGCGAAAGCGGACAAATATCCGTCCCTCAAATAGCCGAAAAGAATGGCATCAAAATAGCGGTTATCGGCTCAGGTCCTGCAGGACTTTCATTTGCCGGAGATATGGCAAAACAGGGCTATGAAGTAACTGTATTCGAAGCCTTGCATGAAATCGGCGGTGTGTTGAAATATGGTATTCCCGAGTTCCGTCTGCCCAATAAAATTGTAGATGTAGAAATCAACAACTTGGCAAAAATGGGTGTTACTTTCATTAAAGATTGCATTGTGGGCAAGACCATCAGTGTAGAAGAGTTGGAAGCCGAAGGATTCAAAGGCATATTTGTCGCATCAGGCGCAGGTCTGCCCAACTTCATGAATATTCCGGGAGAAAACTCCATCAATATCATGTCTTCCAATGAATACCTGACCCGTGTAAATCTGATGGATGCCGCCAGTGAAGACTCCGATACTCCGGTCGTATTTGGAAAAAATGTAGCCGTTATCGGTGGTGGTAATACTGCCATGGACTCTGTCCGCACTGCCCGCCGTCTGGGAGCAGAGCGTGCTATGATTATCTACCGGCGTTCGGAAGAAGAAATGCCGGCACGTCTGGAAGAAGTAAAACACGCTAAAGAAGAAGGGGTAGAATTTATGACCCTTCACAACCCCATTGAATATATCGCTGATGAGAAAGGCCGCGTCAAGCAAGTGGTATTACAAAAGATGGAATTGGGCGAACCTGACGCTTCGGGCCGTCGCAGTCCTGTAGCGATTCCGGGAGCAACAGAAACCATTGACATAGACATGGCCATTGTCAGTGTAGGCGTGTCTCCCAATCCGATTGTTCCCAGCTCTATCAAAGGATTGGAATTAGGACGCAAGGGTACTATCGCTGTAAACGATAATATGCAATCGTCCATCCCGACCATTTATGCCGGTGGAGACATCGTTCGCGGAGGAGCAACGGTTATTTTGGCAATGGGTGACGGTCGCAAAGCTGCCGCTGCAATGCATGCACAATTAACCCAACAATAATAAGTGCCCGGTATCACTCCCTCCATGAAATAGCATCGAGTTTTCATGGTATCCCCCTAGCCGTCAGGTTAAGGAAAACACCTGAGGGTGTGTCGGAACGCTCATACACTAAAAATCACCCTCGCCACAGAGAATTGTAGCGAGGGTGATTTCGATAAAAAGAGCCATATCATTACTTAAAAACAGGGTTTGATATGGCTCCTTTATAATTGTTAGTTACAATCTGTAACTTTGCAGAGTGGTCATGTTAGTTTTGACACACCTTCAACTAAAAGTCTATTTTTAAACACATCCTCTTTTTCCTTCTCCCTATTCACCACCTTTGTAAAAGATATATTATCGTTAACCAAATAATACTTAAAGCGCCCTGGTAATAAACAAATAATAACGCAGATTTAACCACCATTACGTGCACTCCTGCTTACTTTTGCCAACAATTATAACCATAAAGAGAAAAACGAATGACCCGAAGGGTAAGTCTCAGTATATTACTCTGTACCTTAGCAGCACTGACGGCACAAGCACAATGGAGCAAACAAGATTCTATCCGTTTACAGCAATTGTTAAACGGAGAGGGAGAACTAATCATCAACAAAGAAGCTGTAAAATCAATTCATTTCGACTTTAATCCGACTAAGGATGCCATCCAAGGAAATCCGATGATGTCGCAAGATAAACCGTGGATGAAATTTCTAGATGCCTTACCCAAGAACTTTGGAGATACCACCCAATGGATAAAACCCAAATATGTCCGCTTTACCCCCTATACCCCTTACACAAAATGGAATGAAGATCCTGTAAACGATCCGATTATCACCAATGAAAAGGAACTGAAAATATCCATGGTGCTAAACGTTAACAGCACAATCAAATACGATGTAAGAGAGCAACGTGTTATGCCTCCTAGCAAAAACAACAATGCCATTCAAGCCAGTGTAGGGGTAGCATATGCCTTCGATGCCGAAAAATTACTTTACGAAAACTTCAGCAAACGAGGACGCGCCATCAAACGCAACCGCAAGCATGCCAACGCATGGAAAACCTACATGGACTATATACCAACCCTACAAGACACGGTGAAAAAAGACACTGTGATGATGATGGAACTTCTACGCAAACAGGCAGAAAAGCTCTACCCGGGAGTGATAGAATCTACTGACTCTCTACTTTTTAAAAACAAAACAGACGGCCAAGGCCAGACAAAGGAAAGCCGCTAAATGAGGGCCGTGCACGAAATCTATGGCAAGTATCGGATGGAAATCGGTTTTCTCCTTTCATGAACCGCTGAAACGTCCTGTTGATGGGGATTCCGGCTCAGTTTGAAATCTTGGGGATTCAACCTCTGCATACGTTTTGAACTCCTTAAGTCGTTTCATTAGCCGGCCTAAGCGTTTTCATCCTTTCGATTATGCCTGTTTGTAAGTCGAATTACTACAGTCTTCGGCAATGGACTGTATAGTCTGCTACCGAAGACTGTACAGTCCACCGTAACAGACTGTACAGTCCGCTGCCGGAGACTGTAATAATCTTCCGTTTAAAAAGACTTGGCCGACCCAAAGAAACGGCTTACTCTTCCTTTTGTTGGCGATTACGTCAAGTCCTGAATGTATCGGATGATGAAAAGACAGGTATCCGCCTTCCCTTCTTATTCGGATTGTGACAGGATGCCCTTTAAGATATCAAAGTGAAAAGAACGGCATTTGAGGAAACTCTTATGCTGCCCTTTCCTATATTAAACTATTTCATAAAAACAAAATACACAGCCAATATTAAGCAAACAAAGGCAGCCATGTGATTCCAATGCAATGCTTCACCTTTAAAAAATACAGTTGTAAAGACTGTGAATATAACAAGAGTTATTACTTCTTGAATAACTTTCAACTGCATCAATGAAAATGGTCCACCATTACCAACAAACCCAATGCGGTTCGCTGGAATTTGACAAGAATACTCAAAAAAAGCAATTGACCAACTAAAGGCTATAACACCAATTAGAGGAAGAGCAGCAAACCAAGAATATTCTTGTTTCATCTTTAAATGACCATACCAAGCAAAAGTCATGAAGACATTCGATACTATAAGCAATAAAATCGTGTAGAGAGCTTTCATATTATTCTAATTCTACTATACATTATTATATATATCAACGTAAAGTGTTAAAATTCCAGTTGCTTTTTATTATACTCAGAGAACGCGACAGCAATCACACCTGTCAATGGAAGCGCGCAAACTGTTTTTAATCTATTTTGTCAGGAAGTAAATCCTCCTGTATATTTGTCATACTTCCCCACAAGCAATAACGTGCCTCGGGATTCAATTTTTCTAAAGACTTCAGCACCTCTTTCATGTCCGAACGATTCGACTCACTCTCGTAAGGACAATTCTTTATCTGCCGATGATAACCGCGGACACGAGCCATCTCCGACAAATCAGACTCATGCACCAAACACATGGGACGAATAATCGTCATATCAAACTTACGCATCACCAACCGAGGCGGCATAGTTCCGAATGCCCCTTGAAAAGTGATATTCATCAGCAATGTTTCCAAAATATCATCCATGTGATGTCCCAATGCTATCTTAGTACACTCATACTCTTTAGCAACTGTAAAGAGAGCCTTCCTCCGGTTCCACGAACAAAGAAAACAAGGAGACTTACGAGTATCGGTAGACAAATCGAAAGATGTTTCGAAATACACAAATGGCACACCCAAACCCTCTGCATAATTTTTCAAATATTCCAAATCAGACTTATAAGGAATATTGGTCATACCAATGTGCGCTGCCATCACTGTAAAGTGTGGTTTCAAAATACGAGAACGTTTAGCCAACAATTCCAGCAACGCCAACGAATCTTTACCACCAGACAAACCGACTAATATCTTATCTCCATCTTCAATAAGACGATATTTCACCACCCCTTTGTTAAAGCGTTGCTCCACGCGGCGCATTATTTTATCTTCTTCCGTAAATTGTGCCATATCTGTTTTTAGAAATCGGGCACAAAAATACATGAAAAGAATGATTTATGGAAGATTTAATAAAATAGAATGAAGTAATGTGGCATAATTCCAATTAATATTGTATTTTTGAATCTAGAATCGTACAAATATTGCAGATAAAAATGATACGCAAAAGATACATAGCCTGCTTGTTTGCCTTAGGGCTGACGAGCTGCATGATGGCGCAAAACCTCGAACAAGCTAAAAAACTTTTCCTTGAAGGAGAATTTGAAAAGGCCAAACCCGTGTTTCAGAGTTTGGTGAAAAAAGCCCCATCCAATGCCAATTACAATTATTGGTATGGTGCTTGCTGCTATGAAACCGGAGAAAAAGTTGAAGCACAACCCTATTTGGAGAAAAGTGCGGCACGCAAGGTGATTGATGCATTCAAATATCTGGGAAAGCTATATTATGATATGTACCGTTTTGAAGACGCAGTGGACAACTACGAGCAACACATCGAATGGCTGGAAAAGAAAAAACGACCAACCGAAGCAGCTGAAGCCGAATTAGAAATTATCAAACAAGGCGCACGCATGATTAAGGGTGTGGAAGACGTAACTGTAATAGATAGCTTTGTGGTAGACAAAAACGAATTTCTGAAAGCATATAAAGTGAGCCGTGAGTCAGGAACTCTACATCAAGACAACTCCATAGCAGGCACCATTTACCAATCGGAAATGGGTAATAAAGTGATTTATGGTAATCAAGACACTGATGGAAAAATGCAACTCTACTCACGCATAAAATTGATAAATGACTGGAGCGAGCCTGAGCCTTTAGAGGCCCTGAATGAACAGGGAAATGTCAACTACCCCTATCTGATGGCAGACGGAGTAACACTATATTATGCCTCTGACGGAGAAGGTTCGCTGGGTGGATATGATATATTTGTCACTCGCTATGACTCAGAAGGTAGCAGCTATTTACGGCCGGATAATATTGGAATGCCTTTTAATTCACCGGCCAATGACTATATGTACGTCATTGATGAACTAAATAACTTAGGATGGTTTGCATCCGACCGTTACCAACCTGAAGACAAGGTCTGCATTTACGTTTTTGTTCCAAATGAAACAAAGGTGGTATACGATTATGAAAATACTGACCCGGCAACACTTAGAGAAGCAGCTAGCTTACGCTCTATCCGAACCACCTGGAAAGATACAGACAAAGTACGTATTGCCAAACAAAAGTTAGCTGCCCTGATGTATACCAAAGATGCGGAAAAGAAGGAAGGAGACTTTTTATTTATAGTGGATGATTCCACTGTCTATCATACTCTCAATGATTTCCATTCCACCTCTGCACGAGCCGCATACCAGCAAGTGCTACAGAAGCAGAAAGATTATGAAATGCTCTCCAAAAATCTTGAAGAGAAACGAGAGCAATATGCTCAAAGCAACAATTCGCAAAAGAAAGCCCTCGCTCCCGGCATACTCGACCTGGAAAAGCGAACCGAGCAACTTTTGAAAGAAATTGAAAAGCTTACCCTGAACGTACGAAACGAAGAGATAAAGAAATTAAAACACTAATACAAACAAACTAAAAATGGAAGCACTCATCATTATCGCCCTGATATTGGCCGGCCTACTTCTCTTCATTGTGGAAGTATTCCTTATTCCGGGTATTAGCATTGCCGGAATAGCGTCAGCTATTTGTATTTTATATGCCAACTATTATGCCTTTTCCGCTCTAGGGCTAGAAGCAGGGTTTCTTACGCTGGCAGTTTCAGTTGTGGGATGTATTGGCATCACCGCATGGTTTATGCATTCCAAGACAGTGGATAAACTGTCTTTGAAGAAAAGTCTCGATTATAAAATCAACCCATTGAAAGGATTGAATATTAAAGTCGGTAATGAGGGAATCGCTGTTACCCGTCTAGCCTTAATCGGTAATGCAGAGATAAGCGGACATATTATAGAAGTCCGTTCTGCCGACGGACTGATAGATGAAAAGACACCTATCTATGTAGAGCGTATCGTAGAAAATACGGTCATTGTACGTAAACTCAAATAACATAAATATTCACACTAAAATACGAATCACCATGATTGAACCCAACTATCTTCCCTTCATTCTTATTGGAGGTGGAATTATCTTTGTAATATTATTTTTTCATTATGTTCCGTTCTTCCTTTGGCTTTCAGCCAAGGTATCGGGTGTACGCATCTCACTGATACAATTGTTCTTAATGCGCATCCGAAACGTTCCGCCATACGTTATTGTCCCGGCAATGATTGAAGCGCACAAAGCCGGTTTGAACACGATTACCCGTGACGAACTGGAAGCACACTATATGGCAGGCGGACACGTAGAAAAAGTGGTACACGCATTGGTTTCAGCTTCTAAAGCAAACATCGAACTTTCTTTTCAAATGGCAACAGGCATCGACCTGGCAGGTCGTGATGTATTTGAAGCTGTACAGATGTCGGTTAACCCGAAAGTAATTGACACCCCTCCTGTTACTGCCGTAGCAAAAGACGGTATACAGTTGATAGCCAAGGCACGTGTCACCGTACGCGCCAATATCCGCCAATTAGTGGGTGGTGCAGGAGAAGATACCATTTTAGCGCGTGTAGGCGAAGGTATCGTATCTTCTATCGGTTCATCGGAAAACCACAAATCAGTGTTGGAGAACCCTGATTCAATTTCCAAACTGGTACTCCGCAAAGGCTTGGATGCCGGGACAGCTTTTGAGATTCTATCAATCGATATTGCGGATATCGACATAGGTAGAAACATCGGTGCAGCCTTACAAATAGACCAAGCTAATGCAGACAAGAATATCGCACAAGCCAAGGCTGAAGAACGTCGTGCCATGGCAGTCGCACTGGAACAGGAAATGAAAGCGAAAGCCGAGGAAGCACGCGCCAACGTAATCCAAGCCGAAGCCGAAGTGCCCAAAGCCATGGCTGAAGCATTCCGTAGTGGCAACCTAGGTATCATGGACTATTATCGTATGAAAAATATACAGGCAGATACCTCCATGCGCGAAAATATAGCAAAACCTGAAACAACTTTCGGCGGTGAACCGTTAAGCAAATAACAAACGCGAGGTATCGGTTATATCCAACATAGAAGCAGACCTTTATGGGCTTAGTCGATAAGCCGAAAGGATATTAAATGTATGTGCTCATAAGTCTGCCTCTACTAGGATGGAAAAGATATTTATTACAAAAACGATTAAAAGCAAAAACCATGAAAAAATATTATGCCGAATCAGAATTGATTATCAATCCAGACGGTTCTATTTTCCACCTCCATATCAAACCGGAACAACTAGCAGATAAAGTAATTCTTGTGGGTGACCCGGGCCGTGTAGCTTTGGTAGCCTCTCATTTCGACACCAAAGAATGTGAAGTAGAGAGTCGTGAGTTTAAAACCATTACCGGAACTTATCAAGGTAAACGTATTACAGTAGTTTCTACTGGAATTGGTTGCGATAATATAGATATTGTAATGAACGAACTGGACGCCTTGGCTAATATTGATTTCAAAAGCCGCTATGAGAAAGATAATTTACGCCAACTACAATTGGTACGCATAGGCACTTGCGGAGGTCTGCAACCTTATACTCCTGTAGGTACGTATATATGTTCAGAAAAGTCTATCGGTTTTGATGGATTGCTTAATTTTTATGCCGGCCGTAATGAAGTATGCGATCTTAAAATGGAACAAACATTCGTCAATTATATGGGCTGGGAAGGCAATGTATGCATCGCACATCCCTACGTTATTAATGCAGACAAGGAACTCATTGACCGCATCGCACAAAATGATATGGTTCGTGGCGTAACTATCGCTGCCGGAGGTTTCTTTGGACCGCAAGGACGTGAACTCCGTATCCCCTTAGCTGACCCCAAGCAAAATGAGAAAATTGAACAATTTGAATACGAAGGTTATCGCATCACTAACTTTGAGATGGAAAGCTCTGCCCTTGCAGGACTTGCACGCTTAATGGGCCACAAAGCAATGACTGTATGTATGGTCATTGCCAACCGACTCATCAAGGAAGCCAATACCGGATATAAAAATTCTATTGACGAATTGATAAAAAAAGTGTTAGAACGAATATAATCAATACAGATGGAAGCCAGCTTCAAACAAACCACTACCGATAAGGCGGAACGTTACCGCCTCTTCCTCCCCCAATTCGAACTTCTCATTTCGGACGAAAAGGAAGAAGTAAGCGTTCTTGCCAATGCCTGTGCCGCCCTTCATGAAGCCTTTGGCTTTTTTTGGGTAGGTTTCTATCTGGTCAAAGACGGCAAACTCATTCTCGGCCCCTTTCAAGGAAGCGCCGCCTGTTACCGCATCCGCAAGGGAAAAGGAGTATGCGGAACCTCATGGGCGGAAGCCCGCACCCTGATAGTGCCCGATGTAGAACAATTCCCCGGGCACATAGCATGCAGCTCCCTCTCCCGTTCCGAAATAGTAGTCCCCATCCTTGCCGGGGAGCAAGTAAAGGGAGTGCTGGACATAGACAGCGACCAGTTAAACTCTTTTAATGAAACAGACCGCCACTACTTGGAAAAAGTAGCCGCCCTCATAGCTAAAACAATCTATCAGTAATTAAATATAAAATGACAAACCAAGATACCATCTGTGCCATTGCCACCGCTCCCGGAGGAGCCATCGGAACCATCCGCGTATCCGGTCCCCAAGCCATTGAAATAACTTCACGCCTGTTCACCCCCATGCAAGGCAAGCCATTATCTGAGCGCAAGCCTTATACCCTTACTTTCGGGAAAATACTCTCCGCCCAAGGAGAAATCATTGACGAGGTGCTGGTCTCCCTGTTCCGTGCCCCCCATTCCTATACCGGTGAAGACAGCACAGAAATAATGTGTCATGGTTCATCCTATATCCTGCAACAAGTGCTGCAACTCCTCATCCAAAACGGATGCCGTTCCGCCCTGCCGGGCGAATACACCCAGCGCGCCTTTCTGAATGGGAAAATGGACCTGAGCCAAGCCGAAGCCGTGGCAGACCTGATAGCCTCTTCTTCCGCCGCCACCCACCGCTTGGCCATGAGCCAGATGCGCGGAGGGTTCAGCAAGGAACTTTCCGGCCTGCGCAACCAGTTGCTCCACTTCACCTCGCTGATGGAACTGGAACTGGACTTCAGCGACCATGAGGAACTAGAGTTCGCCAACCGCGATGAACTGAACGGACTGGCCGCCCGCATTGAGCAAGTCATCGCCCGACTCGCCCATTCGTTCAGCGTGGGAAACGCCATCAAGAATGGCATTCCGGTAGCGATTATCGGAGAAACGAACGCCGGAAAGTCCACTTTGCTGAATGCATTGCTGAATGAAGAAAAAGCCATTGTAAGCAATATCCATGGGACCACCCGCGATGTGATAGAGGATACAATAAATTTACAAGGCATCACCTTCCGATTCATTGACACGGCAGGAATCCGGCAGACAACTGATACCATCGAAAGCATGGGAATAGAACGCACTTTTAAAAAAATGGAACAATCCTCTATCATTTTATGGATGATAGACTCTACAGATGCCAAGGTGCGTTTTGAAGAGTTGCAAACAGAGATTCTTCCGCATTGCCAAGGCAAGAAGCTGATTATTTTATTCAACAAATCAGAATTATTGCTTCCCATACAAAAGGAAGAACTGGCGGCTATGTTTTCCGATATTGAAGCGGAGAAGCTATTTATCTCCGCCAAGAAACGGGAGAACATAACGGCATTGGAAGAAATATTAGTACAAGAGGCCGCTTTACCTGAGATTAGTCAAAATGATATTATTATAACAAACGCAAGACATTATGAAGCGTTAACTAGGGCATTAGCCTCCATTCACAGGGTGCAGGAAGGGTTACAATCGGGTCTGTCGGGAGATTTGGTAAGTGAAGACTTAAGGCAATGTATTTTCCATCTTTCAGATATTGTGGGAGATGTAACCAATGACGAAGTTCTTGGAAATATATTTAAAAATTTTTGCATCGGCAAGTGATGGCTTGTAAACAGCCGTAACCAACTATAATCATTTAGAATAAAGTCGCTGTATATCAGCGACTTTATTGTTTTAACACTTTCCAGTACGTATTTGGAAGTAACGGTTTTTATCCATATTTTTCTATCATATTTCTACCGCGACAGAAATTCACGGTTAGCCCGAATGTCACAGTGACGCATTAGTTGACGTGTGTTGACAGTGGTTTACATGTGTTGACAAAATCCGGGAGAAATAAGGCGAAATTATCCCCAATGTAAAGGAGAAAAATATGGAAGTAAGAAAGATTTGTCAATGGTGCGGAAAGCCATTCATAGCTCAAAAGACAACGACCTGTTATTGTAGCCACCAGTGCTCCAATCTTGGCTACAAGGAGCGCATCCGGGAACGTAAGCGACAGTTGAAACGGTCGCAAGAATTATTGCAACCTCGACAAGCTGCCGAGGGACAGGATTTCTTCTCTTTTGCCCAAGCTGCAAAGTTGATGGGCGTAACCAGACAGTACATATATAAATTGGTAAAGGAATCGAAACTTCGGGCTTCGCGCATCAGCGGTAAGAAGTCACTCATCCGCCGTGCGGACATCGAACTGATGATGAAAACCAAACCTTACGAGCGTGTCGTGCCCAAAGAGGACTTCGACATCACCGAGTATTACACCGCCGAAGAGATTGCGGAAAAATACAAAGTCAACGCCAAATGGGTGTGGACTTACACACGGCAACATAAAGTGCCGAAGGTGAGAATACGCCAGTTCAACTATTACAGCAAGAAACATATCGATGCCGCCTTTGCCAAATACGAGGTAGATTCCGACCTGACCGAATGGTACACACCAGAAGAAATTCAGGAGAAGTACGACATGACACGTGTCGCCATCCGTTCACAGGTGTATAGGCACAACATTCCCTCCAAGAAGGAGCATGGGCAGATATTCTACTCAAAGCTCCACTTCGACCTCTCGAAGAGTTCCGAACAGGAGAGCAAGGCGGAATACTACACCGTCAAAGAGGCAATGGAGAAATTCAAGCTCTCTCGTGATTCGGTTTACGGTATTCTGCAATTCCATCAGATCAACCGTGAGAAGAACGGACGGTTCGTCAGATTCCTGAAAGTGGAGTTTGACCGGGTAATGGGTGTCCGCAAATAGTCTAATTTATGGCTATCCGTAAATTATTCAAAAATTAATCCCTACTGTAGGTAATCTGCATGATTACATTATAGAGTTTCGCCGACGAATTAATAATAACCATAAAAATATAACATTATGCATGAATGCAAGACCGTGACATTAAGGACACGTCCGCTAAAAGGCAGGATGATGTCTTTCTATCTGGATTATTATCCGGGGTATCGAGACAAAGAGACAATGAAAGTTATCCGTCATGAATCGCTTGGTATTTATATCTATGCCAATCCAAGGAACAAACGTGAACAGAATTTCAACGAGGTAATGACCGAGAAAGCCGAAGCCATCCGTTGTCGCAGGTTCGAGTCGGTAGTCAATGAACGGTATGACTTCTTTGACAAGTACAAACTCAAGGCAGACTTTCTGGAGTATTATCGCAAGCAACTCCGTAAGCATGACCAGAAATGGGAGTTTGTCTATCTGCATTTCAGTAACTTCGTACATGGCAAATGCACCTTTGAAGAGATTGACATCGACCTCTGTAACAAGTTTCGGGAATATCTGCTGAGTGCCAAGAAGCTAAGGCGTAACGGACGTATCACACGGAACTCCGCATCAGGATATTGGTCTACTTTCAGAGGTTTCCTGAAAATACTCTATCGTAATGGGATGATAAAGACCAATGTCAATGATTTCTTGGAAAAGATTGAGACAGAAGATGTAATGAAAGAGGCCCTGTCAGTTGAGGAACTGTACAAATTGGCCGAGACACCTTGTAAGAAGCCTATTCTGAAAACTGCATCGCTGTTTTCCTGTATAACCAGCTTGCGCATCAGTGACATTCTCTCGCTATGTTGGGAAGACATTGTGGACTATTCTGCCGGAGGGAAATGCGTACACATCATTACGCAGAAGAACAAAGCGGAAGACATCATCCCCATCAGTGAAGAAGCTTTGGGATTGATTGGCTATAATTCTGAAAAGAAAGGTTTGGTATTCAAGGGGCTTATGCGTAGCTGGACGCAAATCCCGATGAAAGAGTGGATTCGTTCTGCCGGAATTACCAAGAACATCACATTCCACTCGTACCGGAGAACATTCGCCACGCTGCAAGCTGCTGCCGGGACGGACATCCGTACCATACAGAGCATCATGGCGCACAAGAGTATCACCACCACTCAAAGGTATATCAAAGTCGTGGACGCCAACAAACGTGAAGCCAGCAAGAAGATTACTTTGACAAGGAAAGACTGACAGCCATTTCGTCTTCGATTTCTGCGGTCAGAGTATGATTTTTCACCTAAAATCATACTCTGACCGTGATATTTAGCATGATACGTGGTAACTATCAGTCTTTTTATTGCAACTATCTGGAATATCGATTATATCTTTAGCGCGAAACGATTCCAAACACTTGCAGACCATGACGAATAAAAAACAAATTCAGACTAAAAAGATAAGTTTTATCCTCGCACTGTCCGTTATCATTTATGCGGCTATAGACACTTATCTTTTCCTTTGCCATGACATCAATATCATGCGCATAACGACTCCTGTCATCCTTGGACTGGTAATAGCTATCATATTGTGCGGACTCCTGCACAAATTTTTCTATAAATGGCTGACAAAAAATCCTATCAACTTCTCTTTTGGCGAGCCATCTACCCCTATTGTAAAATCAGAGAACATCATAGAATCTATGGATGCTACTGAAACGCAGCCCATCAAGCAACCGATGGATTTGCCTGAACAAGAGTCTTCTCCATCCCAACAGTCGAATCAAGATACTGTAAACTCTGATTGTCCGCAAGATTCTCATTTGAATAAATATGATTCCATATTGGTGGAACTCAAAAAGAAAGAGATTGAAAGGCAAGTGGAAATCATGGATGCGATTCGAGAATATGTAACCGTCAAAACTGCCCCCTATCTCTCCAAAGAGGATATTGCCACCCTCATTACCAATATAGAGTATATGGCTTACGATCAACCTGAGTCATATAAACCGATTCGTTCCAATATAGACAATCCGCTGAGGTCGCCGGGGCTTCGCCATTTGGCATGGAATGTCGGTGAACGCTTGGGAGTGCCCTTAGCGAAAAGAGCCATTTTTATCAAGAAATCATTTCCATACGAACTCGTAAACGCGACCCTTGAATATCTTAAACTTAATTTACGGGATAATGTCTCAAGCCAGATTCCCATTGATGTACCAGATAAAGGCGACTATCGCTTCCATTTAGATGTAGATAATGATGACTCGCAATAAAAAAAGTATGCAGACGAAATAATTAATCCGGTCTGTATTGTTCTGCAAGGTTTCATTGAGTTGGTTCGCAGCATGTTAAACGATTAAAATAGTCATAATATGGAAAAAGACCAACTGACATTCAACGACCTGCCGACTGTGGTAGGCGAACTATGCGACAGAATCGCAAGTATGGAAAACCTGCTTACGGAGAAACTTTCCAAGCAGTACGAAACCAAAGAGAACACGCACGTCCCCATGACCGTACAGGAGGCTTGTAACTATCTTAAAATGCCGTTGTCGACCTTTTATTACAAGGTCAAGAAGGACGATATTCCGGTTATAAAACAAGGAAAGCATCTCTACATCTATCGTGACGAACTGGATAGATGGCTGGAATCTTCTCGGAAGAATCCGGCTCCGCAAAGTTTCGAGGACGAGAATGAGTCCTTTCTCGCCTCCCATCGCCGTAAACCGAACCCTAAAAACTGGTAGCGATGGAAAAGACAGATACTATTATTCTTTCTCCGGAAGAATTGACCGCTTATATGGCGGAGTCTACAATAAGCGTAACAAGTACATACGACCACTCCCCGGTGGTTCTGATGGTGGACGATACTGTTATCGGAACATTGGGAAACTTCAGTGCTTCCATCGGGAAAGCCAAAAGTAAGAAAACTTTCAACGTTTCAGCCATTGTCGCATCGGCATTGAGTGGCAGCACCGTTCTTCATTATCGGTCTACATTTCCCGAAAATAAGCGGAAGATTCTATACATAGACACAGAGCAGGGGCGGTATCATTGCCAGCAGGTATTGAAGCGCATCTTACGTTTGGCCGACTTGCCGGAATACAAGAATCCGGATAATCTGATTATGCTGGCTCTGCGCAAGTTTTCCCCTAAACTACGTCTGGCGATAGTCGAACAGGCCATTGGCACAATACCGGATTTGGGATTGGTCATCATAGATGGCATTCGTGATTTCCTTTACGACATCAATTCCTCCAGTGAATCCACCGACATCATCTCCAAATTCATGCAGTGGACGGATGACAGGCAAATCCATATCCATACCGTCTTGCATCAGAACAAGAATGATGAGCATGCCCGTGGTCACATCGGCACGGAACTCAATAACAAAGCGGAAACCATCATGCAGGTCGAAGTGGACAAAGAGGACAAGACTGTAAGCGTGGTCGAAGCCGTCCATATCCGTGACCGCGAGTTTGAACCTTTCGCTTTCCGCATAAACGAGGAAGCCATGCCCGAACCGGTAGAGTCCTATCTGCCCAAAGAGAAGAAGACCGGACGACCAACCAAAGGACCGTTCAATCCGGACAAGGAGATTCCAAAGAATGTACATCGTCCAGCATTGGATGCCGTTTTTGCCAATGGAAACATCAGCAATTACGATGATTATATAGAACGCTTGAAAGAGGGTTACGGATTACAGGGTATAAAACTCGGTTATAACAAGGCGGTAAAGGTCGCAACATTGCTAAGCGACAAACAAATGGTTATAAAAGAAGGGAAAGATTATGCCTTCAATCCAGAATACCATTATTGAGTTCAACTTTACTTTATTGTCGGGGCGTATATATAAGAATAAAGCAAAGTCGGCAGAAAGACATCATGTGAGATATTCATATTCTCCCCTCTTTTAGAGGCTCATATCATCCTATGTTTCCTGTCTGAGTGCCAGTTCACTATACGCATCCTATATGGCGTGTCGGGAAACATCAACAGGCAACTGTTGCGAGATATGCCAAGGTATAACCTCACCGCGTTACGGTTGTACATTGGCGCTCTCGCCTGCTCAGTTCCCTCGCCGGTGCGGTACTCGCAAGCTCGCACCTATTCAACCATTATAAAACGATTCAAATGAAAGAAGATATTGAAAATACATCGGACTCCTCGAAAGAAACCAGAAGTGTCTTTATCGGAGCTAAAGTCACTCTTACTCAGAAGGAGCATATAAAATCACTGGCCGGACAATGCGGTATGACTGTAAGTGACTACATATTATCACGTGCGTATAACTTCAAGCCCAAAGCAAGGCTCACGAAAGAAGAAGCGGTACTGTTGCAGAATCTGGACGATTGTCGGTCAGACCTCGTAAAATACACCTCCGCCCTACACGGAATGTCTACAAAGCAGCGCATGGCAATGTTCAATCAGATTCCGTTTATGGTGGGCTGGCTGAAAGAATTAGGCAATGTAGCCGAAAGTGTCTGCCAGTTCCTGAGTGCAGTAAAAGAGAAGAATAAAATTCCGTCTAACCCAAAATCCGAAGAAGAATGATTGCAAAAGCCAAAGCCATATCGCACGGTATAAACGACATCCGTTACATTACCGGCGAATCACAGCATAAAAAGCATCCGGAGAAAATCTATCGGGTATTGGACAATCTGTTGCCCTCAGAACCGGACGCTATGGGAATATGGAACTCCATGCAGTTGACCCTATCCCAATATCGGCCTATAAAGAATTCCATAATCAGAATAGAGTTGAGTCCATCGCCTGAGCATACCCAATTCTATGACATCGAAGATTGGCAAAATCTTTGGCAGGAATTCGCCGAGGAGTTCGACAAACTGGTGATTACCGGCAAGGATGGAAAAGTCCGTTCCCGTCCGACCAATTTGGCGGGTAGCAAATACTCGGTTTGGCTTCATACGGAATCTAAAGGCGAAGTTCCCCACCTTCATGCCGCGGTTTGCCGTTTGGATGAAGACGGCAATATCAACAACGACCACAACATTCATCTTCGTGCGCAACGTGCTGCCGAGCGAGTGGCAAAAAAACGAGGCTGGACGACTGCGGCACAAGTCCGAAATCGCAACATGCCACAAGTGAACCGAGACTGCATGAATGTATTGAAAGCAATGCCATCGTGGTCATGGGATGAGTACAAGAATGTTCTTATACGGAAAGGTTATACCGTCCATGAAAGAGAGGACAAGAAAGGTATTCTTCGTGGATATGCCCTCATGAATGGAAACACCAAATACAAGGCTTCAGAATTGGGAATCGGCAGGAACCTGATGGTCTCGAAACTTCCTGCGACATGGAAGAAACTGCACCATCAGCCAGCTACCGTCATTAGAAATAATACTCCCCAAACCGTTCAACAGGCAGCGATACATAAGGTTGCTCCTATTGACTATACCCAATATCTCACAGATTGTCAGGATATGATTTCCTATACCCTCAGTCATGAAGGAAAGAATTACAAATTCTATATCCCGGAAAAAGTACTTAACTGTTTCAATGACGAGTTTGATTACAGGTTTATTGCCAACTGTCAAGAACTTACCGATATGGCTGTAGCTATATTTGTCGGACTGCTTGATACGCCAAATGTAGCGACTGGAGGTAGTGGCGGAGGTTCGCAAAGCGATCTTCCGTGGAGAGACAAGACGAAGACGATTTACAATGGGCTCGCAGATGCGCTCGTGCTGCCAGCCGCTTAATAGGAAAAAAGCCGAAAACAAGATTAAAACGCTAAGCCCATGAAAAAGAAATTTGATTTTTCCGCAGAAATGAGTGAAGTGGAATCCATAAAAACCACTCCCAAGAATGAATATCTGGAAGAAGAAAAACGACTACTCGATGTAAATGCCAAGGAACTTGCCAGCCTGAATAACAATGTATATAAGCTGAGAACAGAAGTTGAAAATCTGTCCGGTTCTATACGTGAGTGCAAACCTATTATTTCTGAAGAAATGCATAAGTTGGCAGTTGAATTTGGAGCAACACTTCTCTGCAATTTTCTTGGTCAGATTGAGAGCAAATGCAAGGAAGCCGAGCGAAGAATGAAGAAAGCCGACAATGCCATCCATATCCCGGCTACCGCATTCTACATCACAATTATAATACTGGTTGCCCTCTCTTCTTTTTTCGCCAGCATCATAATAGCAAATGTCGAGATTTTACACTCGGCATTGATTTGGAAGGCTGCTTTATGGACTATTCTGATTGCTACGGCTGGAATTACCATAATGATACTTCTGAAAGTATTGAACAAGCCCAAATAGCAGATTACTACAAAGCGACGAGTCTTAAACCTGAAAATCAGGATTGAAACTCGTTGCTTTTTACTCTATATCATTCAATCAATATCCAAAGGGGGAGAATTACCATCGCTGAATCGGTCAAAGTCGGATTGAAACAGTTGGTCTTGAATAACCCTGTACTTTTCAAACTCTGTTTCTGCGAACTCTTTGGCAAATTCGGCTGACACGTTTCCGTTATCTTGTAATATCGGGAGGTCTGCCACATCAATGAATTTGTCAATACGCTTTGCCCAATCTTCCATTGTCATTGGAATGTGACGTTTAGCCATATTTTCTGCTATATCAAGAAACGCATTCACAATCCTGCCCATTGCTTCCAATTCGTTTTCTCGCAAATAGTTTTTGGCAATGGACACATCCGTTTTTACTATCTTCCCCTGCGGACCTTTCTCCCATGTAGTCAGTCCCATGTGTTCTCGTTCCGCATTGGCTCTATCAACAATCAGCTCGGCAGCCGTATGACCGTGCACCGCATAATGCATCTTGTTCTGAACCTTTTTGAAAAATGCACGCGTAGTTGGTGCATTGACATTATAATCAATACTGGTGGCATATATATCAGTGAGTTTCTGATAAAAGCGTCGTTCACTCAACCTTATCTCCCTAATTTCGGCAAGCAAATGTTCAAAATAATCCTCTCCGATAAACGAGCCATTCTCCATTCGTTTCTTGTCTATCACATATCCACGAATAGCAAACTGGCGAAGCACATATGTACACCATTGCCGGAACTGTGTGGCACGAGTACTATTAACCCGATAGCCAACACTAATGATAGCATCAAGATTATAGAATTTCAACTTACGATTTACTTGACGTTCACCTTCCACCTGAACAACCGAGAAATACTCGGTTGTTACCACTTGTACCAACTCTCCACTTTCATATATATTTTTCAAGTGAAGTCCGACATTATCTGTGGAGCAGTCAAATAATTGCGCCATAGCTTTCTGTGTACACCAGATAGTTTCATTTTGATACATTACCTGCACTCCATTTTCTTTTCCCTCAATTTGAAAAATCAGGAACTCTGCTGTACTATTTCGTATTTCTATATTTTTTGCCATAGCTCTCTTATTCTTTTAAGGTGACCTTTATTCCGAGATGTAAAACTTCAGAAACATTCTCGATAAAAGCCTTTTTCATACGATTGTTGCTATGGGTAATCAATAACCATCCTCCACCCAATTCTTTCTGACTTTTACCGTACTTTGCATCCCTTCGGTTTGAAATTACGGGTACTTTGCAGAATTTGAGATTATACTCTTCCACCACCTTGCGAACCTCAGCCACTCCTATTTTTTTGACAACATTTATAAGTGTTTCAACAGCAGTTTTCTCCGCTATTATAGTTCCGTCAGGAAAAACAACCGTCATATCTCTTGTCGGACCTCTTTCTATCTTTTCATCCAGACAAGAACCATTATTCCGATGTGTTACCTCCGGATCGAGCACCATCTCCTTGGCATCCGTCAACTCCGCTGCAAAGTTACGCTTACGGCTAAGATGAACGCTCAGGGGCTGTTCCGGCACATAATCCACAACTAAAACAAGTTCACGCTTTACAGGTTGCAAAGCCGGCTCTATTGTTTTGCTTAACACCGGAAGAATCTCTTTCTTGATAATTTCTTCTTCTAACTCATTTGCCTCTTGAATAAGATCTTCATTAATAGACAAACCTAATTCCTTTAGGTTTTCCATTGTCTGATATAGTTTGCTTAATCTGCTCATAACTTTGATTTTTAACTACTGATTAAAATGATTTTCTTTATCGTTTCCACATTCACCGTTTCTGTAGTGGAAATACGATGCGGACAAAGACCAAACTTTGTGAGCAATCGGTCTTTGAGGGCATCCCGTGATTGCTGTACATCGCTATTCTGGTGAAAATGCCAACCATCAACCTCAATCGTTTGAAGTGGTTGTTTAGTGAGCGAATTGTAAATAAGGAAATCTATATGAGAAAACGGACTTTTTGCAAAAGCCTTTTCTTCTTCACTAAGCAAACTCCAATCGCTAATCAATCGAGAGAGCGGATAATGACATAATATTTCAGCGTTAATCAAATTCAAATCAGCAATAGCTTTTACCAAAACCGTATAAACAAGGTTTTCAGATAGATGGTTCGATACCGAAGGATGGGCAGCTTCATACGCCAAACGTTCTGCAGTGTATTGCTTATAGAGCAAATCAAACACAGAGTGGAGTTTGCTTTCCTTGACCTCGAAATTATTGTATTGTATATAGGCTATAAGCTGGGCAAGATTCGATTCTTTCGGCAGCTCATTGCCATTGGTCACGATGCACAAACGAGTCTTGGCACGTGATATGGCGACATTGAGCAAGTTGGCATCGTCGGAAAACTCCGTTGGTTCGTTGTCTACTGTGCTTATGATGATGCTATCGCACTCCCGACCTTGATATTTATGTACCGTACTGGCAATATCATGCCCTAATGCCTTATTTGTTTCTTCCGCTTGGTTGCGATAGGGAGTAATGATGCCCACGCTATCCATATACTTATATTCAGGCATTACCTCCTGTATGATAACATCAATCTCTCGCTGATTGAAATGCTCTCTCGCATGATTGCCTTTAGTGGTACGGACTACCTGCAACACATTCTCTTCGCCGTTGTCAGTGGTCATGGCCACCAGCTCACCATTATAAAACCGTTGATTGCAGAACTCAATAATCTTGGGATGGCAACGATAGTGCTCCCGCAGCAACGTGACAGGAGCTTCCGTGAATACCTCCACACATGATTGCAGAAAGCTATGCGTCATAGCGTTGTATCTGTCGTCTACATTATAGGTTGTCTGAATTGCATTTAGAGCAAGTGCTTCTTCACGGCTCACTACATTAGGTAATTGTTTGTCGTCACCAACAATCACGGCATTCATCGCACACGAGAGTGCCAATGCTCCGGTCTTAATGTCTACTTGTGACGCTTCGTCCATAATCACATAATCAAATACCATATCCTTACTGATACAACTTTTGGCAGAATAAGTGGTGCTGAGTACGACAGGATATTCTTTCAAGAACTCCTCTGTTTTGGGCTTGATGTCCCTAATAGAGAACCTTTTCCTTTCGCTGGTTCCATATCGTTTGGCAATCTTATTCTTCAAAATTTGCAAGGAAGAGGAACGCAGATCTTTTACAGACTGGTTAATATCAATGGATTGAAGCGTATGGACTATGAAGCCCAATTCTTGCTCGATTTCAGCCTTACGAGAGAAATAGTAGGCTTCTTCCAATCCAGCTATCACTTCGGTAACTTTACCGTTAAGGAACGAGAATATCTTCATTCCCATAGCAAATGACCACTTCAAACGAAACCAAAAACCGAGCTTTTGCTCCTTCTCTACCATCATTTGGTAAAGGTTGAGCAGCGTTATCAGTTTGGCAGATGGTTTACCATGAAGCCAGTTGTTATCAGTACTGTTTGCGCCTAATAGCGCATTATATTTGCTCTCTTTCAGCAACGCATCATATTCCGTCTTTAGTTGAGCTTGACGTAACTGCCCGTCAAATCCTTGTGACACGTTTTGGAGAGAATCTTTCGCCAATTGATAAATTGTTGAGTGCTCTTCTATACTCCAATCGGTCATATCGGGATAATTTGATTGGTTGACAATAAACGTCTCTTTATTCTTTGTACTACCGAGTTTGGCTACGATAAAGCCAAGACCTTCACCACCTAACTTTTCAGCCACATTCTCTACAGCAGAATTGTTGTTAGACACAACAAGCACTGTTTTTCCTGCCACAAGCAAATTGGCTATGATGTTGAGAATCGTTTGCGTTTTACCTGTTCCCGGAGGTCCTTGTATAATGCTTACTTGATGCGCCAATGCCTTCTCCACCGCAGACTTTTGGCTGGCATTGCATCCAAAAGGATAATAAACCTGCTTTGGCAAGCGATATGTTGCTAATTTTAACTTGTTCCCAAGATATTGAGCCAAAGGAACATTGTCGCGCATTGTATCTATCAATTCATACTGCTTGGATAAGATATTATCTTCATCCTCTGTCATCAGACCTGTTTCATCAGCCAATTTACGAAGATATTCCCAAGTAGAGCCACCATTTTTTTCAATAGGAGTACGAGTGATATAGATATCATTTCCCTCAAAGTTCTCATAGTAACCATTGGTATAGGTCACTCGATAGAATGTATGACGAGTGTCAGAAAACCGCAATACTTCTGCCACATTGTTGATGTGCTTATTCTTGATATACAATCCTTTTTCACTGAAATCTATGGTATCTGGATCTGTATAATATAACAGACGGGATTTGTTGTAATTGAACACACGAGGGGATGTAGAGAACCGAACAGCCCAAAAACCGTTCTTATTCTCGCTGATAAAGGAGACTTGTTCGGTGATAAACATACGCTTATCGCCACGTCGTTCTAAATCTACTATCATGTATTGCCTCGTGTCCATAATATACATCTTTTATTCGCTACATATGACTCGGCAATCAATGTTTGCCATTTCATGAAGAACCTGTACTGTGTTACCTAATAATATTCTCATTTCACTGGAGCATTTAGATTTACTCATACCAGGTTGAACTATTACTATGTGGTAACGAAGTTCTTTCTTGTTAGAAGCTTCTTCTCGCAATTTTATAATTTCAGAGGTATTTCCTTTTAGTAAACTACTACTCTTTCCTTTTGATTTCTTTTGTTCATCTCTTTTTAGAATATGCTGAAATACTTTATTACCACCTACATATTTCCAACGAATAGACTTTTGTGCCTGACCACAAACTTGGTAGAGGTTTTCTATCTGTCCTGTCACTTTCCCGCCTTTAGCATATTTCAAATGATACAGAGTGACATCTATTTGATGTTCAGAATTGTCTATTGCGACCAAATCAGCAACTTCTCCACATCCATCATCATCAATCAAATAATCATGTTTGTCAATAATAGTTTGTACCATATAATATTGTATAGAATCAGTACGATACGGAGCTGATTCTTGGGATTCTTTTGAAAGATCGACCCCTTCCCATGTTAGTGTACTAATCATGCTATTTGGAATTTCTTCGGCTTTACGTTTAGGTTTACAATACTTTATACCGTACGACATGCTATTATCAGCATAAAATATGGTAGGTGGGCAGTCCACAAAAAAATCTTCCAAATAAATTTCAGAATTGGCGCAAATAAATGTTATTGAATCTCCACTAACTTTTGTGTATTTCATTTGATGATTTTTGTCTTTTTGATTAGGTAAAATATCTATTCTGTATTTGCAATTATAGCCATCATTCTTTAAACTGAAAATTATATTATTACCTACACACGTATCTTCCTCTATTGTTATCTCAATTTCATCAAATGGCAACAAACTCTCACCAAAATGTACTAGTTGTGTATAGTGCTCATACATTTCAGGATTCCAGTCCATACTAATTGGATAGGCTTTCGGCCATTTTTTCAGTATTTCATATGATAGCATATTTTGTAACACAACATTGGTATCTATATTGGGGTCAAATATAATCTTACCGATTTCATTACACCATTTCTGATAATGTTGTAAATCACATCGTTCACGTGACCAAATCTTACCGTTACTGGAACATCCAATACTTATAGGATTTCCATTTTTGTATCCTACACCATACAAATTATTTTTCAACAGTTTACCCTGAGAAAGAAGATCAATTCCATCCTGTACGCTACTTCCAAAGTACGATTGGAATGAAATATCTTTTCCCTGAGGAAGTCGTGCACCAACATTAAATAGTCGAAGTCTCTGTACATTGGCAAAAACTCTAAATAGACTATCATCTTGAACTTTTATTGGGTTAGAAAAAATATGCTTTAAAAAGTTCTCTCCTTTCAACTTGATAGACGAATTTAGATAAATTCTTTTCATTTTTGCGTCAAAATATACAATGATAATATCCCAAGAAAGATCTTGTACAGTTTTTGTATCACCCCATAAAACGCAAGACTTTTTGCCCAACACTATTACCAATATGTTAGTGGAAAGAGTATGTAAAACATAATCATATTTGTTAGCATGGTTTATGCCTTTCTTCCAATTATTAAATGCGGTTGTTGTTGAATTTGTAGTATATATTTCAGCACTCAATGCAGGTCGAATATCTTCCAATGATATTTCATCCTTTAAATCACCTCGAAAGCCTTCTAAAAAATCTGTAAGAGATTGTTGTTGAGTAGATACTTCTTCATTTATACGAGGTAATATGTAATTCCAATCTGCATCGATTTGATACAGGCTATTAACTTCTTCTTTTATTGGAGGATAAGCTATATTTGTGATAAAGCTCGCTTTTCCCAATTTGATGTCATTTGTTCTAGTAAATCGCCCAATGAACTGTAATGTAACAGCTAAACTCTGCCTTTCATCATGAATGGCGGCTATTTTAAGTTGAGGCAAGTCATAACCTTCCCCTAACATATTAACGCAAACTATTATCCTGTGTTTCTTTTCTTTTATTGCTTTGAGTGTACCAATTGCATTAGGCATTCCACTATACACAATCACCGGATCATAGTCTTGATATTGCTGATAGATTTTGTAGACTTCATTAGCTCTGGCTTTATTTTTACATCTTGCCATAACTATATGGTCATATCCTTTAGCCAAATCTGCTTTAAGAATCTCAACCGCTTTCTCTGCAATAGCTTTATCGGCATCGGATGTATTGTACTTGGTTATTTGGTAATTGTTGATTGCTTCGTAATAATGTTGTTCTTGAGCTTTTTTTAATGAAAAATTGAATATAATTTTACCAGCTAATTTTTGTCCATCATTTCTAAATGGTGTAGCAGTAAACATAATAACTTTGGAAGGAGGAAAAATTCCGATAAAATCATTCCAAGTTTCAGCTTTGGAGTGATGAGCTTCATCTATAAATGCAAACGATACACTCTCTCTAATGTATTGACGTATCTTATATGATATACTAGCAGCCAATGACATTGTTGTAACAATAACGTTGGACGAGTCTATTGTTTGCTTCCATTCATCATCTTTTAAATTATGCATAACCTTTGTGACAATGGGTAAATTTATATCAGAAGGAACTAATCCTAACTTAGGGAGTAGTCCAAGGGTCTTAAATTTTTTATATGTTTGATTTCTTAGCGCATCAGAAGGGACAATTACAAAAACTTTATGACATACATTAGCAATGAGAAATGCTAACATTGTTTCTGTTTTACCTGTCCCCGTAGGCATTACTACTATCGCACGTTCTTCATTACATTCGACATGAGCCATTAATGCGTGAAGTGCTCCAATCTGTGGAGAACGAAGTCCAGATGTAGTATCGGTTTCTTTTCGAAAGCTAAATCGCCCTTCCCATGATTTTGCAATCTGCTCAGAATCAAGCTGTATATTTCCCATATTGTTGGATATCATTTAATTAAAGCAATGTTATTTTTTTTAATCTATAATACTGTTGTCGTTATACATAGAGATTCCTCTCTTTGCAAAAAATGTTAGACGAACTATTTATTTTATTACCGCATTATACAAATCCTGATAAGTCTTCACCACACTATACACCACATCACCAGTACTGATAGCTGCAAAGTGGCGACGAGCACATTCTATCTTAGCATCCTCGGAATGACGAAGTTGTGATACTTCGATGTCGTTACCTTTGGTTTCCGCTACGAAATATACGTGCTTCACAGTGCCTTCTCGGAAAGCTACAGCCCAGTCGGGATTGTATTTGCCCATTGGGGTGTTGATGTAGAAACCTCCCGGCAGTTTGCTATATACCACTACATCATCCTCGGCTTCCAGTGATTCGGCAAAGCTCTTTTCGATTCCCTCACTATCCACTACCACAAGGTCGTAGAGCGACTTGGTGCTTTCGATGGCGTCCCTACCGAGTGTACCGCGTAGTGTAGCTTCTTCAAAGATGTCTGTGCCAAAAGTACCGGTACGTTTTTCGTATTGGATATGCTGGATGAGGGAAATTGCTTTACAGTCATTGATGATGCGTCCGGCCTTGATGATAAACTCCTCAGGGTTGAGTTTGAACTGATGGAAAGTAGCAGGACTGATGCCTTTCAGCATTTCCACAATGGTACGGCGAGTAAGACCCGTAGCCTGTACCAGCTCGCCCACAAGGTCATACGTTACCTCTGCACCAATGGCTTCCGTCACACGGAGAGTCTTCACCGTGGCTGCGTTCATAGCAGTTCCGGCTTCCAACTCCTCTCGGTCACGGATGCTTTCCATGCCGCCACTTTCCACAACGATACGAATCTCTGTCACATTCAGATGCTTGTCGAGTGCATCAATGGCAGCCTTTATGAGCTTTGGAGTTTCAAAGCGCACATTGTAATAGGTACGTGTATTGATACGCTTCCACAGCTCTTGCCACTCTTTTTTGTTGAAGTTGTCTTTCACGAAATGAGCCTCCGTCTTGTTGCGCCCATTAGCTGGTTTGAACGCATCGGGATTGAATACCTTATCCAACTGCTTGACGACAAACGAGCGTAGATTTTCCACTTCACCAAAATTGAGCGTTCCGGCTTTCTTTTCATCAAAATACTTCTGCGTTAGCTTACCCTTTTTGATGTAACCTTGCCCAATAAGTTCCTCGTGGATTTCCACAGCCTGCTCAGTGGTTATCTTTATATTATGTCCGTCCTCGGTTTGCGTCAGCTGATCGGTAAACAACGTAGGTGTTACAATCACCGGACGATTACCACAGGCTTCCGCCATATCTGTTTGCAGCTTCTTGGCAAAATCGTCATAGCTTTCGCTGGCGATAACGGTCAGTATATTGGTATCAAATACACAATCGCCTAATACATCGGCATCTTGGCGTTCGCCCTTGTCGTTAACACATAGGCGCATACCACGCCCCACCTCCTGACGTTTCTTGATTTCGTTGGAAGTGTCTTTCAGCGTGCAAATCTGGAACACGTTAGGATTGTCCCAACCTTCTTTCAAGGCCGAGTGAGAGAAAATAAAGCGAACGGGGCAACTTTGGCTAAGCAAACGCTCCTTATCCTTCATGATAAGGTCGAAACCACGCTCTTCGTTTTCGCCTTCCTTATTCTTCGATTCCACACTCTTTCCTTTTTTATCGATAGAGAAGTAACCATCGTGAATGTTTTCGGGTGCATTCTTCGGGTCGGAAAGAAAGCGTGTGTAAGAGGCATCCGTAAAGGTAGGCATAAACTCCTGCAAGGCACGTTGGTACTCCTCTTCAAACATCTTTGCGAACTTACCCTTTTCCACGTTGTCTTTATCGTAGATGCGGTAGCTATCCACGTGGTCGATAAAGAACAATGACAGCACTTTGATACCGCGAGCGAAAAGTTGGCGTTCACGCTCCAAGTGGGTTTTGATGGTTTCTCGTATCTGGTTGCGGCGGAGAATGTCCTCGTTCACGCTGCCCACCACCTCACCGGGATGAAGCGTCAGTCCGTTGAGGAAATGCACGGTATTGGTCAATCCGTCTATACGTTCCACTTTGAAATTATCGGCATACTCCTGCAAACCACCACTTTGCTCTTTGAGGTCGAATCCTTCGCCGACCAAGCGAATGGTTTGGCGTGTGCCATTGGTTGTCTTGACATCGAAGCCCAATCGAGCTTGTGGATTACCTTTGCTAATGACGATTTCATCCAGATAAACATAGCCATTGGTAGCTGTAGAACCCACTTGATGCACACTGCGTACCTCTATTTTCTTCACTAGCTTCTTATTGTAAGCGTCAATGGCATCGAGGCGATATACTTGGTTGAATATCTCACGGTGTGTGGCACTATAAAGCAAGGTAAAGAGCGGATTAAACAGTTTGATACCTTTGCGTGTGGCATTATTCGCATCAGTGCCTAGCACACTTTGCGGCTCATCAATAATCATAATAGGATTCGTTTTCGCCAAGATGTCAATCGGCTTTCGCGAACCAAAATCGTCACGCCGTGAGAATATGATACGAGCGGTTGCATCACCGGCACGTCCTTCCTTGTTCTTATCTTCGTTGAGCGAGACATTAAAAGCCTGCGTGTTGATAATCATCGCATGGATATTGTTGTCTGAGGCAAACGCTTCTATCTTGGCGAGCTGCTTGGAGTTGTAGATAAAGTATTGCATACGCTTGCCGTATTCTTCGGCAAAATGTTCTGCCATACTCTCAAAACTCTTGAACACGCCTTCGCGGATGGCAATACTTGGCACTACAATCACAAATTTCGACCAGCCATAGCGGGCGTTCAGCTCGTACATGGTCTTGATGTAGGTATAGGTCTTACCCGTACCTGTTTCCATTTCGATGGTAAAGGTACGTCCGTCTCCCTCCAGATGCTCCACGGGCTTCAATCCTTCTGCCATCTGTATACCACGCACATTCTCGCAAATGCTTTCATTGTCAAGTACAAGGGGCAGATTGCCGAAGCCGTCGAAACTGAGCGCACCAAACTTGTTCAAGAAGGTGCGGCTGCCGTCGTGTTTGGGTTGTCCCTGAAATACGTCGCTCACGCATTTGGTGGCTTCCGCTTGAAAGCGTTGATGTTTATATCTTATTTTCACTTTTTGCCTCCTTTCTTACTTTTGTCGCTAATCGCCTTGATAGCGTTCAAATAATCTTGCTCCACATCGCTGAGTGTGCGTTGTTTATATTTACGATATTCAGTAGTGGCATGGTCCATCGCTTCTTGATGGGATACTCGGCCTCCATCCAGTAGGAGTTGTTCTCCAGTTGAGGTGAGTATGCGATCCAGATAGTTTGCCCAATCGTTCATGGTCATGGGTTGCTCTTTCTCGGCTTGACGTTCTGCGAAATCAAGATATCCGGACACCAACTGTCCCATGGATCGAAGTTCTTTATCATCAAGATAGTTTTTTGCAGTACGAGCTTCGGCCAGTGTAGGTTGGCTTCCCTTAAAGGTGAGTAGTCCCATGAAGTCTTTCTCTGAGTCGGCACGTTCCACTATCAATTCTGCGGCAGTGCGACCGTGGATAGCATAATGTATCTTGTTTTGCACTTTCTTGAAAAATTCCTGTGACACTGAGGCGCGAGGGTCGTAGTCAATACTGGTGGCATAGATTTCCAGCACTTGGCGGTAGAACACCTTTTCCGTGGCACGAATGTCACGGATGCGTTCCAATAGTTCTTTCCAATAGCCACCACCACCCAACTTTTTCAGGCGCTCGTCGTCCATAGTGAAACCTTTGGTGATGTATTCCTTCAGCCGTTGGGTAGCCCATTGGCGGAAACGTGTGGCAATGATGGAGCGGACACGATAACCTAAAGCGATAATCATGTCGAGATTATAGAAGGTTGTCATGTACGCCTTACCATCTGCGGCAGTTGTTCGGAATTTCCGAACAACTGAGTCCTCTTGTAGTTCGCCTTCTTCGAAAATGTGCTTAATATGCTCACTTACATTGGATTTGCTTGTCTGATACAGCTCGCACATCTGCGCTTGAGTAAGCCATAAGGTATCTTCCTCAAGTTTCACATCTATCTTTGTCAGACCGTCATTGTCTGTATAGATTAGTATTTTGTTGTTCTCTTCCATGAACACGTTAAATTACTCTGATGTTATTAAACGCATCATTATCCGCCCAGTCCAAGGTTTGCTTGAACTGCTCATAAATGTTGATTTTCTGAGCATCTTCTTTGAAACAGGCATCGCGAAAGAGTACACGTAAAGGACTTTTGTCTGCCATCGCAGCTACTACCTTATCGGTAATATCTGGAGAAAAACAAGCCACGAGGTCGCCTTCATTGACGGTGTAGATGGTGCAGCCATCCACGGTTTCTGTCAACAAGGGTAAGTCTAAGCGAACGCCCCATGCCAACATAGAACCATAGAGCAGGTCAAAGTCTGTACGGTCAGCCTTGATATTATTGGCAAAGAGGTCGAGCTGGTCTTGCTTGTATTCCTTAGGTGAAAGTGATACTTTCTCGTAATTACTTTCATCGAGGCGATAGACACGGAAACCGGTGTCGAGATTTTGCGTAGTAAGCGGAGAATCAGCCTTGATTTTTGCACCGGCACGACGAATACGCTCTTTTCCTATTTCGCAGATATTTTCATAACCTTGATCTTTCTTTGTATCACTTACTTCTTCAGGTAATTGAACCATAATAAATTGGCAATTAGTGTTCTTCTCTAAATTAGTCTTCATCAAGGCATGAGCGGTACTCGCCGAACCTGAAAAGAAGTCCAATACGATAGAATCTCCTTTCAAATTGGCCAAAGTAATAAGACGTTGAAGCAATCTTACAGGCTTTGGCCCATCAAATACACCTTTGTCTCCAAAAAGAGATACTACTTCTTTTGCACCTTCTTGACTATGTCCAACTTCTTTATAAAAAAGTATAGATGTTGGAGCCATACCATCAAACTTAAGTTCAGATAGAAACCTTTTGATACATGGTACGCTATTACCATCGACACCAAATGAAATTCGGTTGTCGCGGAGTCTCTCGAAGAACGCGTTCTTCGAGAGACTCCAGCAGCGTCCTGCTGGAGGCTCTACGATTTTCCCCGAAGGGGTCGTGATGGGATAATCACATGCTGCATTATATGTCTTAACAGACATATCACTTGGTTTCCAAACACCTCGTGGATCATTGTCTGGATTAGAATAACGAGCATTAGCTTCTTCTGTTCTCTCTAATCGTCCAATCGTAAAGTCTTCTATTTGTTTGGCAAACATCAAAATATAATCATGGCTATTTGAGATGTATTTTGCGTCATTTTTGGGTGAGTAAGCTCTTTCCCACACTAATTGTGCTACAAAATTATGTTCCCCAAATACTTCGTCACAAATATTTCTCAGATTGCGCACCTCATTATCATCAATCGAAATAAAGATAACCCCATCCTCCGCGAGCAAAGAACGAGCCACCAACAAACGCGTATAAATCATTGAACACCAATCCGAATGAAACTTACCATTCGTATCGGTATTCTTCCTGAAGCGATAGCCTAATTCGTCTACATTGCCGGCTTCGAAATCCTCCTCGGCAGCAGTGTGGGCAAAGTCATCGTGATATACAAAGTCACTGCCCGTATTATAAGGCGGGTCAATATAAATCATCTTCACCTTACCCATATACGAGCGTTGCAAGAGTTTGAGCACTTCAAGATTATCGCCCTCGACATAGATATTCTTTGTGTTGTCCCAATCCACGGAATCTTCCACCACCGGGCGTAATGTCTTATCAGTTGGTTTGGCAGCCTCCGCACGAGCGGCGTTCTTACCGACCCATGTAAACTGATACATCTCGCCATCGCCATCTGTGGCATGGTCGCCAAGCAACCGACGAAGCACCTCGAAGTTTACCTTTCGGGAGATTTCCCCCGTCTTGTCATCACGTACTTCGGTAAATGCCGAAGGTGCTACCTGATAGAGCGCATCAAGATTGAGTTGCGTTCCGTCTGCGGAGTTCAAATCTAAATGTTTTAATATGTCAGCCATATATATTGTTCTTGATTATTTTCTAATGTTTTAAGTTCTTCTTCCAACTTGGCTATCTCACGCTTCAAAGTGCGGGCTTCGCTGTTGAGTTCCATCTGTTTGGCAAACTGCTTTTCATTTCGTACCCGTTTCTGCAAGACTTCCGCTGCTCGTCGTTTACGGGTCAATTCATCTTGCAATGCCATAATCTGTTTCGTGTCGGTGGCGTTGGTCGTACCAAATCCGGAAATCTGACCGGCAAACGCTTCGTAGATATTATCCAGTGACGACCCTGCCAGTTCCAATTTCACCTTTGCCAATGGCATCCATTTCGTGCGGAAAGTCTTCAAAATGTTGAATCGTGTTTTGTCCGCATCCGCCCATTCCTTGTAGTTGAGCAACAATCGGCTACGGTTGGCATATTGCAACACAAACACCACATAGCGCGGCATCTGGCGGTCGATGGCAAGAAACACATCATCCAGCGTATCTTCCACTTTGAGTGTCACTAAGAACACCACGATTTCATGCACCGCCTTACCCTCGTCCACATTCATTGTGGATGGAGCTAACTTATAGAGCCATTGTATGCGTTCCACATCTTCCACAAATCGCATCTTCAAGCGTGTGTTAATCTCCAAATGCTTGTAAAAGGCTGTCTTGGGCACCAATCTGTCCACGTGCGTGGAGGTGGGGTAGTTAAGTATATTGTCCATTTTGTCTCATCTAATTAACCTCATTATTATGATGCCGTTCATACGAATCCCATAAAAAGCGCACGAGAGTTGTACTACTTCCAATCGCTAAACTAGCATGACGAGATTCAAGCCCTTTATATGAACTGGACTTGCCATGTCCGCTACCATACAGATTTCTCAGTTCTGCAACGCCTTGTGCAATAGCTTTAAGATTACCGAGAATAGCCTTTATAGACTTAGCTCCTTTAACATCATCAGAGATGTTTTTAGGCATCAGATGAAAATGTTTGAAAGTTTCATCAACAAGACGTGGAACTTCCCAATCTTTATCTACAGTACAGCCTTCAAATTCAAGTATTGTTTTACAACAACTTTCAATTAGTTCTTTAGCCTTACCAATTGCTTCTGTTGGATTTCCGTCCTTCAGATTGAGCATTAAATCAATTTGGGCTGATATGTAATCGCTGTCAAAAGCTTCTTTTAAAGTTTCAGCCGTAGCGGTCATAACCATTGTACCACCTGCTTTATCAAGTATGCTACGGCATTTTTTGTAAGCAACCGCACGACTTTTACGATTTTCTTCATCATGTTCCTTCATTGAAGAAAGTTCGTAATATCTGATTAAATCGCTAAGTAGCTTTATTTTATCTTCGTATTTTGTATCATTGATATATGCTATCAGAGATTTGCCCTTTGAAGGTCTATATGTTTCACAAAGCGGAACACCTATGCTTTTATAGGTAAAAGCATCAAAATCAGCTGTACTAAAGTCCAGGACATAACCACCTTCATTTAAGAAGTTGACTATAGTACCTATTTCTATATCAGATAATTTCATTTCTCTTTAATTATTAAAAAGGTTATCAACTCAAAGTCGTCCAAACCTTTAATTTCTCCATGCAAGGCTGTTGTCTCACCCACAGAGAAAAGGCTCTCAATGTCTGTTTCTTCTTTAATGCTTACGATGCTGTCAATAGCTGTTTGGAGTAATGTGTTGTACTTGGTCATACGACGGCCGTCTTGCGTTTCACGGTTGACCGCAGCACAGAGCACACGGTCATAGTCGTTTTGATTCTTACACAGCGCACGCATGATGTCGAGCAGTTGTTTAGGATGCAGATGGTCGCAAATTACGTCACCATCGGCTGCCAAATAGACCATGTAGAACGGATGCAGTTGATTCTTGCGGTCAATATTAACGGCATTGTTGCGGTTCTTCAGCACAAACATCACGCCCGGTTTCGCCAATTCGGAACCAGCTACCACCGCATTCAATCCGAAAGGTGCATGTTCAATATCCGGATGTTCCTTGACATATTGCAAGAGGTCAAGCCTAAACTCGTTCAATCCCAAATCCATGATGTTGATACCGGTGTCCATATCTTCAATATCCACCACTTCATTCTGCAACTTCTTTAGCTGCCCAAGGCGATATTCCAAATCAGCTTCTTCGCCCATAGAAAGCGGATTGCCGGTACCTGCTGCGGTAAGGATGGTGGCTTTCATTCGGCTTTCGACACGTCCTTTGAGCTGAATATAGTCATCAAGTTCCATATCCGGCCAGTAGTTGACAAGCTGGATTTGCTTGTTCCGGCTACCGATACGGTCGATACGCCCGAAACGCTGGATGATGCGTACGGGATTCCAATGGATGTCGTAATTGATGAGGTAGTCGCAATCTTGTAAGTTTTGCCCCTCACTGATACAATCGGTAGCAATAAGTATATCAATCTCACCTGTGGCATTGGGAAAGAGGGCCGCACGGTCTTTTGATAACGGTGAAAAATAGGTCAGCACATTATTGAACGAAATGGGAAACTTCGGCAATGTGCATCTGCCATCGGTAGAACCGGTGATAAGAGCCGTATCAAGTCCGCAAGTTTCCTTTATCTTCGTGGATAATTGCTCATAGAGATAATTGGCTGTGTCGGCAAATGCCGTAAATATAAGCACTTTCTTGTTTTCTCCGTTTATCGGGTTACTAAATTTATGTTTCAAATCCTCGATAAGCATCTGTAACTTGCTGTCGTGTTCGGGCGTAATGTCCTTCAACATCAGCAAGAGCAGGTCTAACCGTTCAAAATCGGCTTCGAGATCGCGTCGCCAACTCACATAGTCCATGTCAGCCAATGAAATCTTCGACTTCTTGGTGGCAAACGGGTCGGTGTCGCCTTCGGATGAGTCCATATCATCAGTGAAAGAAGATACATCAATGGTTGCACCGGAATGTTTCTTGTCGTATGCTTCTATCAGTTCCATTGTCTGCCGAATGTACTCATGGATGCGGTTAAGCGTCAGTCGGAAAGAATTGACCGAACTTTCCAGACGTTTCAACAGGTTGGTGGCCATGAGTTTGCGCAAGCCTTTCTCACGACCGTCAATAGACAGACCTTCACCATCGTAGTCGATACTGTAACCACTACGGGCACAATCGAAGAGATAAAGCGAAGGGGTGTATATGGAAAGATTTAGAGCATTGAGTTGCTCGGCAATATCCTTGAAATTGATGGCATCGCCCAAGTCCGTCAAACGCGGACGGCGAGACAAAGGGGCAAGCCGCTTAGGAAACTCGCCAATATCTTTCGTGTCGTAATACTTGATGATATGGCTACGACTACGTGCGATGGTCACGGCATCGAGCATCTGAAAAAAGTCAAACTGAAGACTTGACAGCAATCGTTCCGTAGTCCGTTCGCTTGGCTCCAACTTAGCCCAACGATTATAGGCAGTCTGAGCAGACTTGAATATGTCGTCAATGTTGCGGTCTAGTTCGAGGGCTTCGTTGATATTCTCCACACGCCCCTCGTATGCCAGTTGTAACTGGTTCTTCAAATCGCCGAATCGGTTGTTGACAGGAGTTGCTGACAGCATGAGTACTTTCGTTTTCACACCCTGACGGATGACACATCGCATCAATCGCTGATAACGGTTCTCCTTGTGGCGGTCTGTTTCTACGAGCGTATCAAAATCCGCTTCATCCTCTTCGTCCACATTACCACCATTGCGGAAGTTGTGGCTTTCGTCAATCACAATCAAGTCATAGTTTCCCCAATTCACATGTTCCAAGTCGAGGCCATTACTCAAACCACGGTCGCGTGAAAGGTCGGAGTGGAAGAGGATGTCATACCTTAGCCGATCGGCAGCTACAGGGTTGTTTTTGTAATTGGCACGGAAAGTCTGCCAGTTGTCATTCAGTTTTTTAGGGCAAAGTACAAGCACCGACTTATTACGGTTCTCGTAATACTTGATAACCGCCAATGCCGTAAAGGTCTTGCCAAGACCTACTGAATCGGCAAGGATGCAACCATTGTATTTTTCCAACTTGTTGATGATAGCCAGCGCAGCATCACGTTGAAAGTTGTAAAGCTTATTCCAAATGACACTGGTCTTGAAGCCCGTGCGCTCATTGGGTAACACATCTTCGCTGATGTCTTCCAAGAACTCGTTGAAAATATTATAAAGTGCGATGAAGTAGATGTATTCTGGAGCATTTTCCTGATATACAGTGTCTATGTACTCCAATATACGCTTCGTTACATCCTCAAACTTCTCATCATTGTTCCACTGCTCATTGAAAATATCCAAGTAGGCACTTGCTGTTGGCGAAGGCAATACATTGACTACATTATATACATTAGCACCACGCTCACATCCCAACTGTGTGGTGGTAAACTCATTGAATGGAATATAAACCTGCTGGGTGTCGTTGTTGATGTGCATAAATCCACCCATCTGTTCTTGCGAAGCATTGGAACGGAATTGCACTTTTCTGCGAATCCAGTCGGCACATTCTTTGGCAATGGCTTTCTGTGACAACTGGTTGCGCAGACGAATTTCAAAGTCCGTACCATACAAATTGCGCTCTCGGTTAAGTTTAGGGATGAAAAACTCTCGTTTCTCTTTCTTTGATTTGTCCTTGATGAAAGTAGGAGACGTGAAAATGAAACGCAATTGCTCCACCTGCTCCAGTTCTTCTTTCAATGCTTCGTAGGCATAAATGGAGAATGAAGCCGCAGCAATAGACACACAAGCACCTTTGGATAACCGTCCCTTGAGGTCATCCACAACACGCTCACTTATGTTGTTTATCAACTTAGGTTGTTCCATTCCTCTATTCTTCTTTTGTATGACAAATTAATTTGTGTATATCCACATCCAAAACTTCTGCTATTCGTGCCAATGTGTATAAATCGGGTTGTGAATGATTGTTGCACCACTTTGACACCGTTGCCGGATCTTTCTGCAAAGTTTTAGCAAGCCATTTACTCATAATGCCCTTCTCAGCTAATACTGCCTTTATACAGTTCAAATTCGCCATATTGTATTCAATTATAAATTGCGTCAAATGCAAAGTTATATATTTTATTTGGTTCGCGAGCATAATCGAAGAAATAAAAGTCTTTTGGCAAAAGAAATTAATGTAAAGTGATGTGAGATTGGGATTTATTTGCTAATTTTACACCGTTTTTGAGACGATATAAACATTAACAATGCAAAGAAACAGAATGAATATATTAACAACAACCGCAATTCAGAGCAACAAACGCACTGATTCTGTGTCGAGTGTTCATGTTTCACGCATTGAACCTCGTAGAGTTAATACTTTCCAACGAACATAACGAGTACATTATTGTACTTTGAGAGAATAGAAACTGAATAGTTGGAGAGTCCTTACCAAACTTTCCAACTATTTTGTTTGTATGCCCATTTGTGACAGTCGCCTTTATGATGCTCTTCTGCCATTTCCGTCTGATGGGCTGTTGGTAACCAGATTATTAACGTGCAGTGATGCACATAAATTGAGAAGAAATGAGCTATAAATTTGATGGCAGCAAGGTGTTCTTTACATCTGATACCCATTTTTATCATGGGAATATCATTCGTTTCTGCAACAGGCCGTTTAAGGATGTGGAAATGATGAATGAGACCATAATCTCCAATTGGAACAATACAGTCGGGCAGGATGACATTGTCTTTCATCTGGGCGATTTCTGTCTTGGCGGTTCAGCCGAATGGACTAAAATCCTTGACAGGTTGAACGGAAAGATATATCTGATTATGGGCAACCATGATTTGAAGAATATACGTCAAGGCTACATTAACAGATTTGAACATGTGGCAATGCAGATGCACATAGAGGTCGGTAAACAAAGGATATATTTGAACCATTATCCTTTTCTATGTTTTGATGGCGGATATAAAGATGTGTGGCAACTTTTCGGACACGTACATACAAGGAAGAATAACACTGGAATTGACGCTGCCCGGCTTCAGTATTTCTATCCGACGCAATACGATGTAGGGGTTGATAACAATAACTTTACCCCCATATCATTTGAACAGGTAAAAAGGATGATTGAAAAACAAGTAGAGCAATTTCATAAGAAATAAAAAAGGAGGTTTATGTATGAGTGAATATACAACGGTCTATTTAAGGCACAAAAATATGCCTTTGTTGAAAAAGAAAGAGTATCCGTCTCATGAAGAATGCCAAAGTCAATCTAAAGAAGATTTGATGAAAGTCATTCGCGAAATAGATGAATATAACAAACAGGTTGCAAAGTCTTTGGGGTGTAAATTGTTTTATCTTACTACTACCCCAAGTCGTGAATTGACTGTGCTTCCATGTAGTCCATCTCCAAGTGTGCTGACAAACGTCCTTCTTGAGGAGGTTTTATGCTTTTACAAAGAAGAAATCGAACATTGTAAAAAGGCTATTGCTAAGAATAAAGAAGATATTGCCAAGTTGGAAGTACGAATAGCCAAAACGACCGTCGATTTGTACGATAAAATCAACAAGGAGATAGACAACTGCTATGAGAACATAGACTTTGAGGAAGAAGAACTTGAACACTACCAATTCCTGTATAATAAATTTTCTTTCTTGGAGGGTATTATTGGCGATGAATCGAATTCAAAGAATTATGAACTGATTTACACAAAATATTAATAAACAAAAGATTATGAAGATACAATATATGAGCGACCTGCATTTGGAATTCAGCGATAACAGCAGGTGGATGAAACATAATGAATTACCTGTAACTGGCGATGTTCTGGTTCTTGCCGGAGATATATTCTATTTGAAAAACAAGGTTGCACCTTTGAGTAATTTTTGGAAATGGGCATCTGTAAATTATCGGCAAGTGCTCCTTGTGCCCGGAAACCATGAGTATTACAATTATTGTGATGTGATGGATAAGGGACTGCAATGGAATTGGATGTTCAAGAAGAATGTAGGATATTACCAGAATCAAGTAGTAAAGATTGATGATACTGATTTTATCATGAGCACTTTGTGGTCTCAGATTTCTCCTTCTGACGAGTATTTTATATGGAAAGGCATGAACGACTTTCGGCAAATAATGTATAATGGCAAATTACTCCAAACTGAGGAGTTTAATCAGATGCATGAATTCTGCTTGGATTTCATCAAGCATAGTCTAACAGAAAGCACCGCAAAGCACATTGTGGTAGTAACACATCATCTTCCCACATTGGAGGTCGTCGCCCCTCACCATAAAGGTTCAGTGCTGAATAGTGCATTTGCAACTGAACTGAGTGGGCTTATTGCCGACAGTCGCATTGACGCATGGGTTTATGGGCATTCACATACCAACATTGATGCTGAGATAAACGGAACAAAGGTCGTTTGCAATCAGATGGGATATGTTTTCCAAAATGAACATATCGCCAATAGTTTTGCTCCGGACAAGTGCCTTGTCTTGTGAAAGGCATAGGTTCGCCGGTAATACACTTTAAAGCCTCAATATATCATATAGTGAACAAAAAAGCACGTGTTCATATATTATATGATATATTGTGGCTTAATGTTTTTCTGTTGAATGCAAGTATAATACAGTAGTTCTACACTTTTTCAAGCGAATAAACCGAATTCGCTACGCTTTTTCCAACGAATCATCCCCATTGCACGACATTTTTTTCAAGCGAATCACAGTATAAATCACCGAAACCAACTTTACTTTATCTCCGTATTCATATATACGTGCATTAAAGTAAACCTAACAGAGGGAGAAAAAGAGATGGCTTCGCCAAAGCCAGACTGAATCATATCTACCGACTTTCTTTTGGGGGCTGCAAAACAATCCCAACTCCTACCTCAAAAGCAAAGCAAGACTCGCCCCTTGCCAAGCCACAAAAGGCAACCCGAAAATCCGTAAACCAGCCTTCCATTTTGCAGACGTAATCGGCGAAATTATCCCCGAGATGCCTTATCTTTGCGAAGCGGAGATTTCGGGGCAAAAGAGAACGTTTTCCCCATTTTCCCTCTGTTTTGAGATAGGCAACGAAGAAAAGTGTTAAATCTTCGATTTTTGAGCAGTATATCTTAAGTCATAAAACACTGATAATAAGCCATTATAATCAACCACTATAATACAGCATAGGCATCTTTATTCGCAGTAGTTGCAAAAATCAACAACTTTAATTCGGGCTCGAAGCCTAGTGCCTTTTCTATTTCTGTATCAATCTCACCTTCTGTTAACTGAGCATTCGCATAGTCATCCTTACCTTTGCATTGAATATCACAATATCCGCCATATTTTTCAACATATGAAAATACACCAACACCATGCTGATTTCGCCCTTGGCAACCATGTCGTTTTATTGTATCTTCACAAGTCCATATTTCACCCCACAATAATTTGCAGAGTTTTTCAAAGTCTTGCCAGTTACTTGGCTTTTTCAATTGAGTTTGTGCTATCATACAAAGAAAATATTTTATATACCTAATCTTAAGTCATTGTCATTGTACAATCACAATCAACTTCCTATCTCTATTCAACACAATATCATGTCCATATTCATCAAGATGCTGATATTGATGTTCTCTCCAACCCCTTAGTTCTACCGATTTTACACCTGCTGATGAAAGAACTGAATAGAAGCCCACTCTGATTCTTGGATCTTCAGTCTGTAATAGTTCTTCATATAGTTTATCAGCCGTTGCTTTATCTCGTTTCAACCTCATGGTCAAGGGGGTAACAATCATTCGATAGACAAAAGTCTCTTGAAGTTTGGTCAAGTAGTATTTCAGGTTCTCCACAACTTTGTTATCATCCATCATTGAGAATATGAAGTTGTATGAGGCATAACAATTAGTCAATTCATACTTGTTCTCTTTTAACTCGCTATAAATCTCTTTCAAATTTTCCACGTTAGTGTTGAGTGAACAATTAATTGATATTCTATTAAAGGAATCATCATGCCATTTCCACTCTTCCAGCTTCAGAAGCTGTTTTATATCTTCATCTTTATCAAATTCAGTGACAATGATTTGAGCCAATGTCGCAGACATTTCGCTATTCGTATTATCTATATTGGCTATAACCAATTCTTTCAATAACTGTTTCTGGTTTCCCACTTTCATTAAGAACAGCAGAATATTTGCATCGTCAATATTATCTCTATTTTCATTAAGATACTTTACAATGATTCGAGCCGCGTCTGATGTTGTGTTAATATATTTTGAGAAGAAAACAACATAGGAATAGATACACTTGTCTTCCTTAACAATTTTCTTTAAATTAGCCATATCATCGGCAAGTAAATAATCAGCCTCATCAACGATTGTTTTCTCAATATATGGACTATCATTGTAGAAAATGTGCATCTGGGAAAATTCATACTCTTTACCACCAGAACTCAAGTTTAACTGCACATATTCATCAAGCTTATGATACATTAGATATATACAGAATCGCATTTTGTATGTGTATTCTGTTGTCACCTGAGCCGTATCGAACACCTCCTCGGTAACTTTGAATACGTCTGTATCCCTCCCCGTCCTTTTCAAATGAACAACTAGACATAAGACCATATCACAAAGGACATAGGCATTCCCTTCCTGTTTGAATAGGTGTAACATTCCCTCTAAATGCTCGTCCATACTCGACAGGTTGGAAATCTTATGTATCATCATGAGTCTTAAACGCGTATCCATGTGATACCACTTCTTAAGCATTCGAGAGGCTAACTCAGAACCATGATATTTTACTATAATCTGACCAGCAAATCTATAGTCGTCAGAATAATTAGTCAGAAGGTACTCTTTGACATCCTGACGCTCAGAATAATTCTGTATAATGGCTTCCAGTATGCCCCATTTTGAACCGAGGATATGGTCACTCATCGAGATTTCGCCATTGAGTATCCGTGGTATGTACCTTTCTGCAAATTCCTCCTTGTAATGTTCTATATACACAGACACTGCACGGTCTTTCATTATATCCTTGTTCGCATTATCGATACATTTATCTAGATATGCCTTAATACGTTCGTCATTGCCTTGGTATATTTCATATGCATATCCTGCTATCCACGAAGATTGGTTTAACGGCATCTCATCCAGACATCGCTGAAGTTTTTCGATAACATTAGCATCTTGTCCCCAGTTTTGGATGAGAGGATGGACAACAATATGCTGATAACTTTTCATCCCCTCTAATGCTTCAAGAAGTTTAGCTTTAATTCGAGAATCGTTAACAATGGTATTTACAATGAGGGACTCAGCACCCCACATAAAATGATTTTTGTCCCTATTGACAGCCCATTCGGTTATAACTTGAAGCAAATCAGAAGATAGTTCTTGTCTTTGAATAATCGCCCACAATTCATATCCATTCCCAAAATTAAAAGAATATTCCTTATTAAGTTCCTCCCTGATGGCCTTGATAACATTTGGATGATTTATCCAACATGTCAATAGATATTTCCAGGCTATATCCTTGCTAATACTACCTTGTTCTCTGTAGGGTGCGCTAACCGACTTTAAAGCCTTTTGCATGACAGCATCGTCTTGTAGGAAATATTGCTGCAATAACCGGTTAGCCTCCTCTCGAATTGAAAATGGTAGTTCTGAAACTAATTCAAGGATTCCATCAGATAAAACGGGCTCACCTTTAAATAAAGAAAACTCCATTTGATAAAAGTGAGTAAAGATGTCACCTGCCACAACTTTCCGTATTAGCTCGTTTTCCTGATCTATATCTATCCCATCTACAATAACACTTCTAATGAAGAAGGCTACCACTTCTGGCAATGTTGATGGTACTATATATGAATTAACCATCTCCAGCAACTTCTCATCTCCAGCGATATGATTCCTAATTACCTTAGATGCGAGTATTTTGTTGCTCACATCACCATTTATAACAGTCAAAACAACAAACTGGCGATCTTCTTCCGTCAAGTTAGCCACTTGTGCCAAACCAGATAACCTAATGTCATGATATACGGAAGCCGAAGGGATATATCTGGAAATAAAGTCTTCAATACGAGCCTGTAATGAGGTATTATACAAACCATCGAGCAGGATTTCCAGTAAATCATGTTTGAAGTCATAATCAGATTCCCACTCAATCCTTTGTATGTATTCTTCAATTTCTTCGAGTAAGAAATATTTTGGTGCTTTCACAGATCTTACCAGAACCTCTAATTTCAACTTATACAAATAATAATCCCTATAATCGTTTGTTCTTATAGGTTTTAAGATATTGTACAAACCTACAAAAGCTGATGCTGGCATCATTTCGAAAAGAAAGAGAACAACTTGGTGTAGCCCGGTATTCGAAACATTATCTCGAATAAACGCTTTAGCCCTCTCTATATCTACCGAAAGGTATTTGGCAGTCATAAATTCCTGTAGTTGCCTATTGATAAAGGAGATGCGAGAGCCTATTCTTTCCTCTATAACGCCCAGTTGATGTGTATCATGCCTGAATAAATCATCAACAATACGCGCATTATTCAGTTCCTGCCCTGATGTCTGACTATTCAGATATTGGTTAAGCAGTATTTCTGCCTGGGTCTTATCCATGCTGCCATCATTGTAATAGTCAAACATTTCTTTTGACAGAACTCCAAGCATCATTTTGTTACTTGTGTAGTCAAATGACCCAGAATAGTCGTAAGCCTGGTACTTGCGTGACTGCTGATGCTTAACAAACAATTGCTCCATTATACAGTCCATGGCTGCAATATTGTTGTGAGGAAGTTCGTTACCCTGTAGATATTGCCCAATAAGGATGGTTAGCAGCATAGGGTTCTCTTTCATACGATCAACGTCATGTAGCGACCTCAACTTAGCAGATAGGAACTCTGCTGTCCTCTTTGTTTCGCGAACCAGACCATTATAATGATCAACGCATTTCTTCACAAGCTCATCCTGCTGTAGCGCAGACAATGGTGCGATTGTATATGTGTCGCTTGTACTGAAGGGAGAATTGATATTCGCAATGCCATATTCCCTACTTGAAAAAATGGCTAGTAAATTACCAGCTTCTGTCTCCGCCTTCACTTTACGAATAATTCTATCTGCTTGTAAGGGCTCATCACCCCATTCATCTATTCCATCAGCTATTAATAGTATCTTTTGCTGCTCAAATGCATATTCCAGATAATGGCTGTTTTTCTCCCATAACTTACTTTCTTGAAGCCAATCCCGAACTATGCTCTTTATATCACTATCGCAATTCCTTGCCATATATGAAAATGGCATCCATACAGGTAAGTAGCCGTCATAGATATCCATTTTTCCTTTTAGTAGTTGTAAGGTAAGATACTTTAACAAAGAAGACTTGCCTGAGCCGGGACCTCCCACAATGAGTAATATATTCCTGCTGGGATTCAATATGGTTGATGCAGGGATTCTGATTTCTCTATTGCTCGTTTTATTCAGTTGGCTATAGAATTCTTTAAGATATTGCTCACTATATTCTTGAATCTCACTACTTTTTATATAGAGATTTGTCGGATCAGCCAGAACAAACTTCTCTTCTGGTTTCACTTGATCATCAGAATATAAGCTTTGTACTTCATCAATAAAGTCAGGCATTACAAATCTTGCCTCTAGAGGGAACCGCGTATTATTACGGTTAACCAGTATTGAATCATTGACATCACGGAACAAGCTACCGTAAACAACATCCATTGCTTGTTTACACTGTGTTATTTTGATGAAATTAAGTGATTTCCATCTTCGTAGCGTTAACTGTGATTTTATCTTTTCTTCTAATACCTGTGTAATCTTTACATTGTGAAACTCACCTTCCGTCGCAGCATATTTCCATAGTACACCATACATCAATGGTTGATTCTGGGCAAAAACACCACCACCCGACATTCCATGTAAACTGTCCATCTTGTCTACATGCGAAGTGATATTAACCAAATCAACTTTGCTATCTACACATTTACAGTCCAGTCTGGTAATTATATCTTGTGCCTCACCTGAAACCCCATATAGTTGCATGGATTTTTCTTCAATGAGGTCATCCGCCAACAAGAAGGGAGTAAAATGCTTTTCGCTCTTGTCAATCTTAATGATAAGAAAATCTTCACCAATAGGAAGTAAAGAATTCGAGATAGTGTCTTTTGTAATGGTTTTATAGGTTACAAAATGGCCATCCTCAAATACTTCTATTTCGATTGTTCCTATCTTATCAAGAACAGCATTCAACTTCTTTTTTCTAGTATCTTTAAAAATATGCTGAGCTGTAAAGATATAATCATACTCGTCATCTCCATCTAATGGGTATAGGACTCCACTTCCTCGAAACTGGAGTCCTCTTCCTTTGATGTCAGCCTTTATCTTAACACAATTACTGCGTATGTCAAAAGTTGAATTCATTGCAAACGTTGAGATTAATATTATTTTCTGTCAACTCTTCTGCTGTTATTCCAAGTACATCAAGAGATTCTTGATAGTTAAAATACACGTTGATTGCCTTATCTGCACTGTCTCTGTAGCGAATAAGCTTGGCAATAGTCTCTTTATTTGGAAAATAATATTTATTATTCTTCTTTGTCGAAATTATGAAGTTTGAACATGTTACCTCGTTAAGGATGTTTTTAGTAACATTTCGCGTACTCCCATGATGGGGAAGTTTCATAAAATCCAATTCAAGAGGTGTACCGTTAGTCTTATTATAAGACTGAAGCGCATCACATAGTTTCTTAGGGGTACTGTCACCTGGTAACAATAACTTCTTGCCTTCACATTCAGCCAGAATTATAATTGACTGACTATTGGTACCTCCTTCATCTATATCGTCATCATCAACATTATCAATCAAGGTCCTTAAATCAATATACCAATCATCTGAACGAACTCCAAGCTCATCAGGTTCTTTCGGCTTATTTTCATATGCAACATCATGGTCAGGTGCTAATACATGCAGTTTTATGTCGCCAAACTCTATCGTAGAACCAAGTAACTCGGAAGTATTATTATTCCAGGACAATCCGTCTATTTCAAGAAGAAGAGACGTTAACTCATTTCCTTCGCCTACAGAATATTCATCTGTCTCTTCTTTCTTGGGAAAGTTAAACCAAACTTGTTTCAGCCTATGTGTCTCTCCAATTTCTTTCATGTGTTTAACCAATGCTATGATACCAGCTATGTGGTCAGAATCAATATGAGTCACCACAAGCAGGTCAATAACCTCATCCTGTGGCATTTTGCTATACTTGGCCCTAATAGCTGCTGTAGATTTTCCACCATCAATCACAATATTCTTCTTATTGTGACTAACCCAAATACTATCACCAGTACCTGCTTGAAGAATCTCTATGACCATTTTCTATATATGTTTTATTAACTTATAACAATGTAATCAGTCTCTCAAACAATCTATTAGGATTATTTTCATTCCATCCTCGCGGGCGTATGCCATTTCTCCACCTGTGAGGGCAATTAGCGAATCTGGTTCACGAAGCCTTAATCGAAGAATCAACGAAACAACATTTCTTTCCTGTTCGTATTACAGTCCTTGAGCGAATAGCCAAAGACCACGCTTCAATATCATCTATGACAAAAATTTCTCCAATGCACTCCATAATCATCAAACGTGGGCATAGATAGCCCTTTCATTTCCTCTGCGACATCGGCAAGCATGTATGTTTTTTTAAACAGATGTTTCTTGCGTATGCATGAAGAGTCAGTCTTGTCAACGCTGGATTTCGGTGTGTCTTACCCACCCTCGAAATATCCTCGTCACAGATTACTTCCTCATAATCTTTAGCTATCAGTAATTTCGTATCTAAATTCATATCTTCAAGTGAAACTGGCCAACCAGATATTTTATCTCTTTCGAGACTAACTACGAAAATAGTGATTACATCTCATTCAGCCAATTATTTTTCTATTTTTGTTCTAGATAACTTTGTATTTTTGATGGTATACAGTTTGTTAAATTGATTCGGTCAAAGATGGTGATTGTATCGAAAGCAACTTTACTTTATCTCCGTATTCATATATACGTTCATTAAAGTAAAGCTAACAGAGGGAGAAAAAGAAATGGCTTCGCCAAAGCCGAGCCGAACCATATCTACCGATTTTCTCTTTTGGCTGCAAAAGAATCCGAAATCCTAACTCAAAAGCGAAGCAAGATTCGCCCCTCATCAAGACACAAAAGCAACCTGCAAATCCGTAAATCCATCTCCGATTTTGCAGCCTCAATCGGTGAAATAATCACCGATATGCCTTATCTTTGCGAACCGGAGGTTTCGGAGCAAAAGAGAGCTATTTTTCTCTTTTCCCCTTCGTTTGAAGATAAACTAAGGTTAAAAGTGTTAAATCTTCGATTTTCGGCAAAAAACAAGTAAATTTTTGAGCCTTCTACCTTTTAAGCCATAAAGTATTGACAGTCAATTAGCATAATATGCTGCATCGGTAAGTAGGTAGTGATTACCAACGATTAGCATATATCATCAACGATTATTAAGGCGTTCAAAATGAACGCCTTTCTTTTTAGCCTTATAAGCGATAATTATCGTTTATAAGGCATGATGCTCCAGAAGAAATCCATCAGACTTTTCCATTTCAGTCAGCAAATAATCTGATAAAACATGGAGATGTCAAAACTCCCCTTTTACCACCCCACCCTGGCTACAACTACCTGTGCGAGAGTGATTTTTAGTTTATGAGCGTTTCAACACACCCGCATGATTTCCTTGAAAACCAGAAAATACCAAGATAAAAACAAGTTCAAATTCTTATTGCAAACTTTATTTTGATCACAAGATATTCTCATTGAAACATTTATCCTTATCCGGAGTTTCAAACGAAATCTTTAGCAACATATTCAGAAATCTTTGTATCTTTCTCCATAACAAAACCTTCCTGGTCATAACCTCTGTGAAGCCTGTGAATACACTCTACAAGCGAAAGTAGCCTTACATCTGGAACTTCCATTTGTCCAAACTTACCATACTGATTATCATATCTTTCCCGGCTTCCTAATGAGATTCTAGCTTCATAGTCTTTCGGTATAAGGAACGATGCTCTTTCCCCAATATATCGGTAATATTCACTCAAAAAAATATGCACGCCGGCAAGATCCAAATCACCAAAATGGATATAGGGGTTAGGAATGGAAAGTAACCATTCCAAAAGGTCACGGCTCTGCTCCTGCGGATATCTGGAAACAAAGAGTATTTTCGTCCCCGCGGACAGACAGGTTCCAAACAGCCATTTTTGTTTTCTGATATATCTGAAATTCTCCGGATTTTCCACACCTATAATAACAACATCTTCGGGTATTAAAAAATCATTGAAATCATATATGAAGGTGAATGTTCCGTCTTCCGGTAACAATTCAATGTGCTCTCCGGCAAGAGTGACAGATATGGAGTCATAGCAGTTGACAAGAAATCCGCGGAAAGTACGTTGCTGTCTTACCTTTGAATTCCCTGTAATCTTCACTTGCTCTGCCCTGCTCGCATTCTCTTTTTTCAGTAGGGAAAGGTATGCCTCCAGATCCCTGATGTCATAATGCGTTGCCAGATAATTTCTTAGCGATTGCTCGTCACGGGCACGATAACTCTTCCTGCTGCCCTTAGTAATAGCAACCAGTATTCCGTCAGAAATCATGCACTCAAACCATTCCCCTTTCAGGACACTGGCCGGCATAGAGTCTCCATTTGCAAGCCTTATCAGCCTCTCAATAAGTGCAGAAGTCGTTTTCATCTTATAGTTAACAATGTTTTCACTACCGTATTGCTCTTTTCATCCTTGCTCAATGAATAAGTGTACTTATACACTTGGGCGTTGTATGTTGTCGGAGAGCTGTTTATAAGGAATATATTACGCACATTGGCAAACTTCAATATACCTTCCACATTATCGGGATGAAGCTTTCCTATTTCGTCCATCATGCAATGTAACTTGAAATCACCAAACCGTTTGGAGATTTTCCGCTTGAAGACATTGATTAGCATGATGTTTACCATCGATTTTACCAAAATGTCTGTACCGTCGGAGCCTACATTAGAAAGCTTCTCCACCCAGTTAGTATCGTTGTCATTTTCCTTGACTTTAAACTCAAGTTTGAATGTATCCGAGAGCGTAATTTTCTCACGCTTCTTCTCAATGTCCATCATGTCAATGAGGCTCATCAATAATTTTACCGCCTCTTCGTTTGTTCTGTTCAGTGACTCTTCCGTCGAAAAGAGGTTCAGGTTTCCGATATCAAATCCATGTTCTTCGTCGAATTTCTTGATATTAAGAAGCTGTTGCATCAGCCTGTCACTGCTCTCTACGGCACGAAGTTCGATTTCCTTGATTACACCGGCAAAATTATTTTCCCGGAAATCGCGGTTTATTTCATTGATTGTCGATTTGATTTCAGCATTGTGCTGATTCAAATCACCGACCTCTCTGGCAATACGCTTGATAATGCTTGCATACTGGCTACTGGTACGTGTGCGATATTCTTCAATCTTTCCATTCGAAATGAATTCGTTCAGTTCTGATGCAAATTCGGTATAATCCGACTCCGCATTGAACTCAGTCCGAAAGTGGAAAGTATTTTGAGGAGAGAAATTACTTTTGAATATAGTCACAGCCTTTTTAAAATCCTCCATCCTTTGCTGCTGTGCAGCTATGCTGTCCCGGAGACTGTCCAGAATATCAGAAAGCTGTGCCTGCGTCTCTTTTGTTCCGGCATCGTCAATATCGACAGGACGGCTTTCGGTACTTAGAAATACCCTGACCTTTTCAATTGCCTCTTTCAGCTTTTCAGCTTCAGAACGATACGACTGGAGTTCCTCAGAGAAAAGCCGTATCTCTTTCTCCTTCTTTTCTCTCCTAAGTTCAAATTTATTCTGCAGGTCTTGCAACTTATTAAGCAACAGCCTCTTCTCCTCTTTCTTTGATGACTCCACATCAAAATACTCTTTCTTGTCGTTTTGCCAAGAGTAGAAATCAGGTCTGTGATTTTCTATAAAATACAAGTCATCATCGATAGTCTGCAATTCTCTTCTAATTTCAGACAACTTGTCAACATCAACGCCGAGACCTTTCAGTTCGGCATCCATCTGTGCTTCAAGCTCATGTTTGCGAGTTGCAGTGTCAGTTTCCTGACGTTGCACAGAAACTGATATTTCATCTTTCTTCTCCTTTGCAACGGCCTCAACTTCCTTCTTCTTTCGCTCAAATGATTTGCGCAAATCTTCCGTCTCTTTCTGCTTTTTAGAAGCCGCCTCCTGTTTTAATGTTTTTAATCGGCCTAACTGTTCCTCTATTTTTCCAAGTTTTTCTATGACAGAACCAATCTCCCGCATTCTCCATTCTTTCAGTTTAGACTGATAGTCTGCGATTCCCTTCCTATGCCGTTCAATTCGATCCGGCATCTGTCTGAGTTCTGCTTCAAGACTGATGTTTTCAAAGCGGAGGGCCTTTAGTTTTGAAGCGGGGATGCGTTCCAGTTCTCTGATATCATTATCAAGCCTCTCCTGTCTTCCTGCGATTTTGTTGTCAAGCTGTTTGAGTTTTTGCTCAAAAGTATCGATTTGAGAACGAATCTCTTCCGGTGTTTTCGCCGTTTTGGATATATTTTGCAACTCAATTCGTACCCCATACAGAGTCTCAGAGTTTATAGTCTTCTGTGGGTCAAGAGACGTACTGTAAAGTATCTCGTCATCTACAACCTTTCCTAAAGTATCTTTCCAATCAACCACGTTATTGTCCAGCCATTCAATGAATGAGCCTTTTTGTCTGTCAAGAAGTTCTTTCAGTTTATCTATTTCTCTTTTTATCCCCTCTTTGGCATGCCTTATCTCCAGAATTTCTTTTTCACAGCTATTTTCAAGTTCTTTACGTTCTGATTCTGTTTTGCTTGTAATCCGGACTATTTCCTGTTGTTTCTTTACCTGTTGTTCGGTAAGTAAAAACCTCTTTTTCTCCAACTCTTCAATCTGCGCTGTCAGTTCTTGCATTTCTTTTTCAAACGGATTGAATTGCCGGACATACTGCTCTTGAAGTCTTAGCTCTGTTTTTTCCTGTTGGACAGCCTCTATGTCTGCCTGAATGCCATCAGTCTTTTGCTGATAAGTTGAATTCAGCTCTGTCAGCCTGCCTGTGAGTTCGGTCTGAAGACCTGCGATATTCCGGGTCATTTGGCTTTCAATATCGTTGACGTACTGCCCGGCCTGCAGACAGAACTCTTTAAGACTGTTGTCAAGCCCTAGTATCAATGTATCATAGCGCATCTTGACACTTTGATTTTTATCAGTAAGAATATTTTCCTGACGAACCAAAGAGTTTTTACGAATATGCAGTTCTTTTTCTTTCGAAATTTTATCAATAATTGA
>Ga0129308_1000510_pt1 | contig 56981 bp, 51 predicted proteins | sample L827metagenome_FD_94440 | JGI IMG/M metagenome (GOLD analysis project Ga0129308, IMG submission 94440) | Ring-tailed lemur group fecal microbial communities from Wisconsin, USA - L827 metagenome | ecosystem: Host-associated > Mammals > Digestive system > Large intestine > Fecal | place: USA...
CCTTTGCATTGATGCGGTTGGCGAACCTTCATCAATTCTAGCATCGGAGGTCTTCTGCTTTAAGCATTTTATTCTCACCAGCATAGCTGGTGGTTTTTTACGCTGAAGCGCCAATAAAAAAGGTTCTCCGATTAACGGAGAACCTTTGGAGCGGGTTACGAGGCTCGAACTCGCTACCTCCACCTTGGCAAGGTGGCGCTCTACCAGATGAGCTAAACCCGCAACTGCTTTTTTATTATAGCCAAAGGTATGTATCCTGTCAAGATTCTTTTGTAAATTTTCATCTGTCCTTTTTTTCTGTTTTCTGCTATAATAACCTCACGGTATAATAAAATGAAAAACCAAAGTTGCTAAAATAGAAAAGGAAAACTATTTTGGGAAAATGATATTCCCTGCCATGATGCAGATACAACAAGTGAGGAAAGCCATGGAGTATCAAATTTGCTATGAAAATTGGAAAAACACTTTTTCGGTTCCCTGCTGCGTGACCGATGAGTTTTTATGCAACTGTGGTGCAGTTGAGCTAAAGGTGCTTCTTCTGCTTTTGCGGAATCAGTCTCCCCCCATGAACGCCGAGGAGATATCGAAGTTTCTTTCCCTGCCGGCAGCAGATGTCAGAGATGCATTGAATCATTGGGTGTTCGCAGGAATTTTGAGAAAAACTTCTATGACAAAGGAGATTTCTCCTTCGGTGATAAATCAGGAAAACAAAAATCTTCCTTCCTCAGAATCGAAAAAAATAGTGGAGAGTCCAGATGTCAGCCCATCTGCACCAAAGCCCTCTCCGGCGCGGATGACTACCAGCGAAATTCATGAATTGACCCAGCGTCAGCCTGTTATTCGCTCCTTGTTGCACGAAACCGAAGCAATTTTAGGGAAAACTCTTACCTCTACCGATATCTCTACTATCATTTCCCTGTACGACTGGGCCGGAATCCCCGCCAATGTGATCCTGATGGCAGCAGCATACTGCGCTTCCATTGACAAGCGAAATCTCCGCTACATCGAAAAAACGGCACTTTCTTGGCAGGAAATGGGATTGGACAATGATGAAGCGATTGAAAAATATCTGGACAGTCAAACGATCCGACGCAAACGGGAGCAAGAAGTGCAGAACGCATTTGGAATCCATGACCGACGCCTTACTGCCAAAGAACAAAAATGGATTGAGCAATGGTATTGCGAGTTCCATTTTTCTATCGATATGCTTCGTTTGGCTTATGAAAAAACAGTAGATAATACAGGGAAAGTCAGTTTTCCATATATTCATAAAATTCTATCCACCTGGCACGAAAAAGGGTTCCAAAAACCGGAGGAAGCATTGTCAGAATCTGCTCCACCGGAAAAGCAAAAAAAAGAGGAAAAAAAGGAATATTCCTTTGACCTGGAGGAATTTGAGCAATTGCATCGTTGGCATGTTCCTAAAATGGACTAGGAGATTAATGATATGGCTTATTCCAAAGAACTTTTTGAATATGGTAGAGAAATTTTAAACAGACGCCGTCAACGTGCTTTTCAAACGTTGGAAGAACGAAAACGTGAATTATACGTCTGCGTGCCAAGACTGGAACAGATTGAAAAAGAACTGAGTATGACCGGGTATGCTGCAATTCGCGCCGCGATGTCCGGCAAACAGGGATTGCGGCAGTTAGAACAAATCAAGGAAAGGAATCTTTCTCTGCAGAAAGAGCGCCAATCTATTCTGCGATCTATTGATTTACCGGAAGATTACCTGACCGAACCCTTTACCTGCCCGCTATGCCATGACGAAGGATATCGAGACGGAAAGCGGTGCAAATGCTTTGAAAAAATTTTAAAAGAAGAAGCTCTCCGCCGGTTAAATAGCAAATCCCCTCTGGCTTTATGTCATTTTTCTAACTTCGATCTTTCTTATTATGCAGATACAGCCAATAACGGCCCATCTGCGCGGGAACAAATGAAAAAAATATTTCGGTTTTGCAGAGATTACGCCAAAACATTTTCTCCTAATGGTCCCAATCTTTTAATGAGTGGTCGAACTGGTCTGGGAAAAACCCATTTGTCTCTTTCCATTGCAAAAGAAGTTATGGAAAAAGGTTATGGCGTAATCTACGGCTCTACGCCGGATCTTTTATCCCAAATCGAAAAAGAGAGATTTTCCCGTTCGGAAAACGATTTACAAACACTCGATCTTATGTTGGAATGTGACCTGCTGATTTTGGATGATCTTGGCGCCGAATTTGCCACAACATTTACTGGCGCAGTTGTCTATCAGCTGTTGAATACGCGTTTAAACAAACGTCTGTCTACCATTATCAGCACGAACTTGTCGCTTCAGGAATTGTTAAAACTTTATGGAGAACGAGTTTTTTCCCGCATCATCGGCAGCTATGTCCCTCTGTTTTTTGTCGGTCAGGATATACGGCAAAAAAAAGAACAAGCTTCCCTTTCCTGACCGTGCTATCGCTACATATAAAAATGCACCCCGAAACTGATTTTTGGGGTGCATTTTTGTACCGTATATCCGATCAAACAAAACTAATAGGAAAAATTGTCTTTTTTATTTTTCTTCCCTTTGCTCCTCCGTACACTGAAACCCTTCCGGCTGCAGCTTTTTGTGAATACCAGTAATGGAAAATTCTACCCATTCTGCAATGTTGGCTGCATGGTCACCGATCCGTTCAAAGTATTTTGCAATCATCAAAAGATCTACCGCATATTCTGCATCTGCATGCCCGGATGCGATCAGTTCAATCAATTCATTTTTGACAGTATCAAATAACTGATCGACTACATCATCATAAGCAACAACTGCCTGCGCCGCATCCAGATCTCGCTTGACGAAAGCATCTACGCTGTCCATCACCATTTTGATGGTAGCCTTGGCCATTTCTCCAATATGCATTGTCTTATTTGAAGCTTTCAAGTTTGCCAGGCTGATGATTTCTGCAATGTCCGCAGCCTGATCACCGATCCGCTCCATATCGGTAATCATTTTTAAAGCGGAGGAAATCTGACGTAAGTCTCGTGCTACGGGCTGCTGCTGCAACAAAAGCTTTAAACAAAGACTTTCGATTTCTCGTTCTTGCTGGTCAATTTCACTGTCGATGGAAATGGCGTGTTCCGCCAAAGATTTATCCCCTGTCAGCAATGCTTTTGCCGAATTGGCAATCGCGCTTTCACACAACGCACCCATTTCATTCAGTTCTTCATTGAGAAGTTTCAGCTGTTCGTCAAATTTATTGCGCATCTTCTCTTCCTCCTTATCCAAATCTGCCGGTGATATAATCCTCGGTGCGCTTATCAGAAGGAATCGAGAATAGCGTTTCCGTGCTGCCATATTCTATGACTTCACCCAAAAGAAAAAATGCTGTTTTGTCTGATATGCGCGCTGCCTGCTGCATGTTATGAGTTACCATAATGATTGTATAATTCTTTTTCAGTTCCAGTGCTAAATCTTCGATTTTAGAAGTTGAAATCGGATCCAAAGCCGACGTCGGCTCATCCATCAAAAGTACTTCTGGTTGAACGGCAAGAGCCCGGGCAATACACAAACGTTGCTGTTGACCTCCGGAAAGCCCCAAGGCGCTTTTATTCAGACGATCTTTTACTTCATCCCAAATTGCCGCACTTTGAAGAGATTTTTCTACAATCTCGTCTAATTCTTTCTTTTTATGAATTCCATGGGTTCTTGGCCCAAACGCAATATTATCATAAACACTCATTGGAAACGGATTCGGCTTTTGAAATACCATTCCAACCCGTTTGCGCAAAAGATTTACATCCATATCGCCATAAATATCTTCCTGCTCCAGCAATACTTGCCCTGTAATACGGCATCCTTCTACCAGATCGTTCATTCGGTTCAAACTTTTTAAAAAAGTCGATTTTCCACAGCCGGATGGACCGATAAAAGCAATGATTTCATTAGCAGGCAGAGCCAAATGAATGGATTTTAACGCTTGAAAATCGCCGTAAAATAAATCCAGATTTTTAATTGTAAATTTATCCATACGAAATCTTATCCCTTCGATATTTTTTTGGCAACAAAGTTTGACAGTCCGTTGATTACAATTACCACAACCAGCAGAACCACCGCAGTTGCATAAGCCTGATCGACATACAAGCCTTCGCGCGATAAATTATACATATGTACCGAAAGGGTACGCGCCGAATCGAGCAGACTCTCGGGAATTTCCGGAACGGTACCCGCTGTGAAAATCAATGCAGCTGTTTCGCCGACAATGCGCCCAATGGCCAAAATAACGCCTGCCAAAATACCAGGAACAGCTGACGGCAGTACAATACGGAATACGGTTCGCAGTCTTCCGGCTCCAAGGCCGAAGCTGCCTTCGCGATATGTATCTGGAACAGATTTGAGCGCTTCTTCGGTAGTACGCATAATCAGCGGCAGAATCATAATCGCCAGCGTAAACGCACCTGATAAAATAGAATAGCCCCAGTGCAGCGTGACAACAAAAAACAACATTCCGAATAAACCATAAACGATAGAAGGTATACCGGAAAGCGTTTCCGCTGTAATGCGGACAATTTTTACGACCTTGCTCCCCCGTTTGGCATATTCCACCAGATAAATAGCAGAAAAAATTCCCAACGGCGTGGCGATCAAAAGAGATAACAGCGTCATTAAAAAAGTATTAACGATAGATGGAAGCATCGAGACATTCTCAGAATTGTATGTCCAAGAAAACAGATCCAGTGTCAAATGCGGGACACCTTTTATCAGGATATATGCAATTAGAAAAAACAGAACAAAAGCAGTGACCAATGCCGAAATGGTTACAAGTAAAAATAAAGTCAATGACAGCGGGCTTTTTCGATAGCTTTTCAGTTTTTGCTGAAAGGTTTGTTTGTTGATCTGCTCCATTATTCATTCGTCCTCCTTTTCAGCACGGAAAACAACAGGTTAATCAGCAGGATAAATACAAACAATACTACTGCAGTTGCAATCAGAGCTTCTCGGTGCAAATCCGCCGCATAGCCCATTTCCATTACGATATTCGAAGTAAGAGTCCGCACGCCCTTTAACAGCCCTGCGGGCATACGCGGTTGATTTCCTGCCACCATGATAACTGCCATTGTTTCACCAATGGCGCGTCCGATTCCCAAAATAACACCTGCAAGAATACCGGATTTTGCTGCCGGCAGCGTGGCGAAAAAAACACTGCGTTCATGGCTGGCCCCCAGCGCCAAACCGCCTTCATAATAGCTTTCCGGCACCGCCCGAATCGCCGATTCACTGACACCGATGATAGTAGGAAGAATCATAATGCCTAACAGGAGAGAAGCTGCCAGCATACTGGTTCCTTTGCTGTCGGGAAAAAGCTCTCGAATCAAGGGGACGATGACTACCAGACCAAAAAATCCATAAACGACTGACGGAATTCCTGCCAGCAGTTCTACTGCTGGTTTCAAAAACCGATAAAGGCCTTTCGGACAGAATTTTGCCATAAACACAGCTGTTAAAATGCCAATAGGAACACCGACAACAATCGCACCTGCGGTAACATAAATGCTTCCTAAAATCATAGGAAGAATCCCGTATAAATCATTTCCCGGTTTCCACACTTTTCCCAGCAAAAAATCAAATATGCCGATTTTTCCAATGGCCGGAAGACCATTCGCAAAAAGGAAAAGGCAAATCAGGGAAACTGCCAGAATAGAAGCGCAGGCAGCCAGTAAAAAAATACCTTTCATAAGGGTTTCTTTATTCAAATACCAATGTCTCATATACGCTCCGTTCTGCCGCTGTGTGACCGGCTGGAAAACTCTTTTAAACATTCTGCCCACACAGATGATGCGAAAAGCATCAGCTGAATGATACCGATACAGCACAAGGGTTGCGGCCGATGACACCGTAACCCTTGATGCTTTTTATGTTATTTATCTACTAGGCGACTTCGGACCAGGAGATTGTCTCTCCGATATAAATGGACTTTACTTGATCTTTAGTCAAATCCTCGATGGGATTTTCGTTGTTTACGATGACCGCAATACCGTCAGTAGCGATTACGGTAGGTGTCAGACCTTTTTCAATTTCAGTATCTTTCAGCTCTCTGGAAGCCATACCAATATCGCAGACACCGTCAATAGCGGAGTTCATGCCGGTAGTAGAATCACTTTCCTGAATCTCGATTTCAGCATTGGGATTTACGGCGAGATACGCTTCTTTCAGTTTTTGCATTACAGGAGTTACAGAGGAGGAACCAGCGACTACGATCTTGCCGGAGGGTTTGCTGCCGGCATAGGCGCCGCTCGTTTCCTGCGGGATACAACCAGCCTCTTCCACAACTTTCTGTCCGTCAGAACTCATGATAAAGTCGATAAAATCCTGTGCAACTTCGCTCACTTCTGCTTTGGTTGCAATATTGAAAGGTCTGGAAATTCCATAGGCTCCGCTTTTTACATTCTCTACGGTGGCTTCAGCACCGTCGATCTTGACCGCTTTTACAGTCTCGTTCAGCGACCCAAGAGAAATATATCCAATCGAGTAAGGATTACCGGCCACGGAGGTCATCATGACAGAAGTGCTGTTGGTGATATCGGCCTCATCACTGGTTCTGTCCACTTTATTGCCATCGGCATCTTTTTCTTCTACCCCAAACAGTTCAACAAAAGCACCTCTGGTTCCTGATCCATCCTCACGGGAAATAACCGCGATATCTTTGGAAGTATCAAAGTCTGCTTCTGCCTGGCTGCTTTGTGCGGGAGCGGAAGAATTTTCAGTGCCGCCGCCATAAGAAGATTCGGATGAGGTCGTTGTGCTGGAACAACCAGCAAAAGTGGACAGCATCAATGCCGCCATACATACAGAAATCATCTTTTTCATTGCTAAATTCTCCTTTTATTTCTTACTTTTGATTGCAACCTCATCATACCGGCTGCATGTAAAATATAAAACGGTGTGTAGGAAAAATATTTGTAAAGAAAAGGAGGGACAAATTTTACATTTCTCTTTTAAAAATATATTCGGTTTTTTGTCTGTACCATCTAAGCTTTTACAGTACAAATCTTTCCATATCAATCAAACTGCCAAAAGCCTTTTTGAATGCAAAAAGCCCGGTGAAGCAAAAACTTCACCGGGCTTTTCATAATCCAGGCGATTAACAGCCTAAATATGCCAAAATTAATTGAATCGTATTTTCCATTCCTTTATAATGTGTACGTTCCATTCCATGCGAGGCATGGACGCCAGGACCAATTAAAGCGCCCTTTACATCGTTTCCCGCAGACCAGGCAGCGCCGACATCCGAACCATAACGGGGATAGATATCCACCGCGTAGTCCAATTTTCTTTCCTCTGCCAGACGAATCAGACGACTCACCATTTCATAGTCATAAGGGCCGTGAGAATCCTTAGCACAAATGGAAACATCATATTCCGTACAACTTAAATCATCGCCGATACACCCCATGTCTACGGCAAGCAATTCTGACAGCCCTGCCGGAAGATAAGATGCACCATGTCCTGTTTCTTCGTAAACGGAGAAGAAAAACACCGTATCATACTGCGGGCAAAGATTTTTATCATGCAGGATTTTCAAAACAGTCAGCAGACAGGCAGCGCTTCCTTTATCATCAATGAACCGGGACTTTAAAAAACCGCTGGAAGTAATGACTGTTTTGGGATCAATGAAAATGTAATCACCTGGACGGATTCCAAGATTCTGCACATCTTCTTTGGATTTTACCGGCTCGTCAATTCGCACTGCCATATTGACGTCATCACGGGGGCGTGTTGATGCATCGGGAAAAACATGTACCGCTGGGCTCAAGCTTAAAATAGTACCTGAATAAGCCGTATCATCCCGCGTAAGAACCTTGCAGTACTCACCGTCCAACGTTGGAAGGATAGGACCGCCTACCGGCGTAAATTTGAGCATGCCATCGCTGCTGATGGAACGAACCATCGCGCCCAAAGTGTCTATATGGGCGGAAACCGCTACTTTTTTACTGTTATCCCGGCCAGGCACATGAATGAGCCCACAGCCCTTTGTTGTTTTTTCAAACCCAAACTCCAGACTTTCCGCCACTTGGCCAATGGCATCAACCACACGCGTAGTGTATCCTGTTGGGCTGTCAATTCCCAAAAGCAATTTGGCATAGGTAAACAGGTCATGTTGATAATCGGCAATTTTCATTTTCCTCACCCTTCCTTTCTTTTTCCAGTATACACCAAATATCCTCTTTATTGCAACCGAAAGCATTTCGTCCGATTTGATTTTTGTGCATAAGTTTAATATTTTTCAGAATCTTAAGAAAAACAATCTCTTTTCATTACTTGCAAAATAAAAACGAGACGACTTTTCGTCTCGTTTTTATTTTATCTAGGTAAATCAGCCAAAAAAGCATCATGAATTGCGGCGACCGCACGGGTAGAATCCTTTGAGTCAATCAAAACCGAAATTTTAATTTCACTGGTAGAGATCATCTGTATATTAATATTTGCATCCATCAGCGCTTCAAACATTTTGGCCGCAACACCAGGATTGCTCTGCATTCCCGCCCCTACAACCGACACTTTTGAAATATCTTCAGAACACTCAACCGACTGAAAATGAAGCACGTCCTTTAAAGAATTCACCACTTTTACAGCCTCTTCCAAATTACCTTTGGAAACGGTAAAGCTGATATCCTTACTGCCGGTCCTGCCGATTGACTGTAAGATAATATCGACATCGATTTTTTTCGAGGCCAGCGTGGAAAACAGCCGGAATGCAACGCCAGGGCTATCTGGCACCCCAACAACAGAAATACGGGCAACGTCGTTATCTCTTGCTACACCTTTAATTAACATCTTTTCCACATCTGTTACCTCCTTTACCTTGGTACCGGGTTTTCGCTCCAAACTGGAAACCACTTCAAGGTTTACATTATACTTCTTTGCCATCTCGACCGAGCGATTATGCAGAACGTTGGCGCCCAAACTGGCCAATTCCAGCATCTCATCATAGGTAATTTCGTCTAATTTCTGCGCATTGGGGACAATACGCGGGTCTGCTGTATAAACGCCGTCCACATCCGTAAATATTTGGCACAGATCTGCATGAAACGCTGCTGCCAATGCCACTGCACTGGTGTCAGAGCCTCCCCGTCCAAGCGTAGTAATATTATCATAGCGGTTCATGCCCTGAAAACCTGCAACGATGATAATATTGTGTTTGTTAATCTCATTTTCAATCCGTTCTTTTTCAATCCGGCGAATACGCGCTTTACTGTAATTGGAATCCGTTACAAAACCCGCTTGGGGACCTGTAAGAGAAATAACAGGATATCCCAATTTTTCAATCGCCATCGCCAACAGCGCAATGGAAATTTGTTCTCCTGTGGAAAGAAGCATATCCATTTCCCTTTTGGAAGGGTTGGGGTTAATTTCCGCTGCCTTTGCAATCAAATCATCGGTGGTATCTCCCTGTGCGGAAACGACAACAATTACATCATTGCCTTTATCATAGGTATCCGTAATGATATTCGCAACGTTAAATACTCGTTGGGCGTTCGCAACCGATGATCCGCCAAATTTCTGAACAATCAAACTCATCTTATGTACCCCCTAATCTTCTAACACTCGAGCCCCCACATTGGTAACAGACAACTCATGAATCTGCCACTGGTTTAGCCCCATCTCATCACAGCCGACGCGCATTTGCTGTGCAAAATCTGTTTTTTCACTATTGACAATCGCCATCAGAGTAGAACCGGCACCACTGATATACATGGCATATGCGCCGCACTGATAAGCCAGGTCAAAAACTTCGTGGGCGCCGTCAATCAGTGAAAGGCGGTAAGGCTGATGCAATCGATCGTCACAGGCGATTTTCAGATTGTGATAATTGCCGGAATAAAGAGAAACGGACATCAAAGCTGATCGGGAAAGGTTAAAAACTGCATCTTTATGAGATACATCCCGCGGCAAAGCCTGACGGGCAAACGAAGTTTTCAGCTCGAAATTGGGGATGATGGCAACAAACCGCAAGTCCTGGGCGATGGCCTGTTTCACATAATAGACTTTTCCCTTTTCTAGAACGGCGGTGACCAATCCGCCCAGCAACGCCGGCGTGGAATTATCTGGATGTCCCTCCAGCGTAGCCGCAATATTAACCAGCTCACGCTGGCATAGAGGGCCGCCAAGAAGATGATTTGCACCTACGATACCACCTACAGTACAGGCAGAAGAACTGCCCAACCCACGAGCCATCGGGATTTTGTTGGTCTGGCGGATTTTCATGCCCTTCATAGGCTTTCCGCACAAATCATAAATATATTTTACACTTTGGTATACCAAGTTATTTTCATCCACAGGAATCGGTATGCCGTCCAACGCTTGGATATCCAGACAGTCCGCTTCTTCCATTTCGATTGTATTATACATTGTAACAGCCAAACCAAGTGAATCAAAGCCGGAACCGATATTCGCGCTGGTTGCAGGAATCTGCACTTTTATCATATGTCCTTTCCCCTTCTCCGGTTCATCCGAGCAGTCGGATTTTTCCCAGAATTTTTATATCGCCGAGTTTTTGTTCTGCCGCTAATGCCTGAGACTCTTTCATTGTACCGGTCAAAAATGCTGTTTCATCATCGGGCTGACCTAGCCGGGATAAGTAGGATACCTCTCCAAAAAGGGAGGCGATTTTTTCTTTCGATACGAAACCACATAATCTGTAATAAAAAGCATTTTCATACATAGAAATATCTTCCACTGTGTCTGCATTGGAATCTTCCCAAGTCAAAGACTGGCTGGTATTCGGTGATTTCGCGATATGTACCACATCAGCTATCACTGCGGAAGCTGTGGGCAGCTTGCCGGCTCCTTTACCATAAAACATAACATCTCCGGTTTCATCGCCCTTGACCAGTACACCATTAAATACATCGTCAACGCTGGAAAGCTGATTTTCCACCGGAACAAAAACGGGGCTTACCATTACCTCGTTTTTTCTACCTTCCATCCTTTTGGCCCGGCCAATCAGTTTGACCACATATCCCCCGCTCTGTGCATATGCCACGTCTTCTAACGTAATGGTTGAAATGCCTTCGGTATACACTTCCTTAGGATAAACATGTTTTCCAAATGCCAATGATGCCAAAATACAAATCTTACGGCAGGCATCCACACCATCAACATCGGCAGCAGGATTTTTTTCCGCATAGCCTAACTGCTGCGCTAAAGCAAGTGCTTCCTGAAAAGTCATGCGTTCTTTGATCATCTTGGTGAGAATAAAATTAGTGGTACCGTTTAAAATGCCGTAGACTTCATCAATCCGGTTGGCCGCAAGACACAAATGCATTGGACGGATAATAGGGATCCCGCCGCCGACACTGGCCTCAAAAAAGAAGTTTACATTTCTTTCTTTTGCCAAAGTCAACAGTTCCGCACCTTTTTCAGCCACCAGTTCCTTATTAGAAGTGACAACGCTTTTCCCCTGCTGCAAACAGCTCTTCACAAATTCATAAGCCGGATGTAGCCCTCCCATTGCCTCTACGACAATTTGAATAGAATCGTCTGCAACGATATCCTCAAAATTCTTGGTAAACCGGTCTGCATAAACGGTATCCGGAAAATCACGAAGATCCAGAATTTTCGCACAATATAGGTCATCACCAGCCTTTTGACACAGACTGGAAGCCTTTTCTTCTAAAATTTCCGCTACACCGGAACCGACTACACCGTGTCCCATCAATGCTACTTTTATCATAATGATTCCCTACCTCCATCTTTTAAAGGCCATTAATGACCGGAAATGAACTTGATATCCAACACGCCGGGGAGTTTTTTTGCTTTTTCCAACAACTCCTCTTCCGAACAGTTCATCTGGTTTGTCCGCAGAGAAATGGATACAGGAGCCACCGAATCCACCGGAATATTCTGGTGAATGGTAAGAATGTTCCCGCCACTCGATGAAATTTCCGTCATTAACGCCGACAAAACGCCTGATTCATCTGCCAGAGAAGCAGAAATCGTCATAATACTGTCACTAAGCCGGGTATTGTATTCGTGAATAAAATCTTTGTACTTATAAAAAGCACTACGGGAAATACCTGCAGATTTCGCCGCTTCCGATGCACTTTTGGCTTTGCCCTGTGCTAACAGCTTTTTTGCCAATATAACTTTTAAATACACTTCGGGCAAGATCTGAGAGTCCACCAAAAGATATTTAGGATGTTCTTTCATATTGTCCGCTCCTAAAAAACGATTGTCTTTGAACAAGCTACAATATATCAAAAGCACTGCAATATCTCAATCCGGAAAGATATGGATTTTCGGGATTAAAAAACAAATAACAGCTATTTTATGAAATTATCTTTTATTTTAGCAGGATTTTTTTGTTTTTCGTCGGTTTTTATCATATTTTCATAATTTTTTGTACTAATTATCTTTTGTTTCATATGACATAACCGTATTCTTTCCTTATTGTCAAACTTTCTCTGGCATAAATGGAAGAAAGAAATGCAAATTAAAATAAAAAAGTCCAAAGAAAAACAGATATTTTACAGTGGAAGCCGAAACTGTATTCCATAGCAGTATCGACAGATCGGGGGGCTTATGAACGCAAGACAGAAAAAAGATTTTCTCTTATCCGCTGCTTTCTGGGCTGTAATGCTTTTTTTAATCTATTTTGGCCTAAAATTTACCATTCAACTGTTCTGGCCGTTTTTAGCCGGTTTGTTCCTCGCTTTTCTGCTTCATCCTGCTGTAAATTGGATTAGCCGCTTTTCTTCCGCTAAAAAGAGTTTCTGGTCAGTAGCCGTTCTTTTGCTTTTGTATTTTACACTGGGTCTTTTTCTCTGGTTTTTATGCTGTTTAGCCCTGACCGGCATTCAAAATCTGCTCGAATTTCTGCCTCAGGTGTATCAAAATCAAATTGAGCCCTTTTTACTGTTGATCTCAGAACATTTTCCGCCGTCTAATGGACGGGCCGCTTCCTCCGCACAAAGATCTGGTGAATTGATGAGCCAAATTCAAAAAACACTGGTAGAATATTCCGGAGTAGCACTTTCCGCCATTAGCAGCTGGATTTCCAAAGCTCCCGCTGCCTTTACCGCATTTCTTTTTGCAGTTCTTTCATCTTTCATGATCTCAATGGAATATCAAAATATTACACTATGGATCCAGCGTAATATGCCCCGCCCTGTCCATCGGGCATTATTAGACTTAAAAGAATTTATTTTTTCCACTTTACTCCAAATGCTGAAAGCCTATGCTATTCTTTTTGTCATTACCTTTTTGGAACTGACATTTGGGCTTTGGTTGTTAAAAATCGAAAATTTTTGGTCTATGGCTCTTTTAATCGCAGTGGCGGATGCCTTGCCCGTTGTCGGGCCAGGGATTGTACTGGTTCCGTGGGCTATTACCTGTTGTGTCAGCGGAAACTATTTTCAAGGGTTGGGGCTATTGGCGTTGTTCGGTATTGTTGCGCTGGTCCGAACAATTATTGAGCCTAAAATTATCGGAAAACAGTTTGGGCTTCATCCGCTGGCAACAATCACCGCTATGTATGCAGGGGCTCAACTATGGGGAATATGGGGATTTTTACTGGCACCTGTGGCTGTTCTTTATTTTTTACATTGGAAAGAAAAGCAAAATTGGAATTTTTCTTTCAAAAATCTATTTTAATTGGCAGATATATACTGCCGTATTGCCTGAACAATTTGTATATGGAGGAGTTGCTTCATGAAGAAAATCCCAAAAAGAAGGGAAAACAATAGAATCTTCCAGCGCTTTCTCAATTATATCGAAAAAATTGGGAATAGTCTTCCTCATCCGATTACTTTATTTGCGCTGTTTGCTTTCGCTGTAGTGATTCTTTCCGCAATCTGTGCTTTTTTGGATGTTTCTGCTGCCGGTGAAACCATTAACCCCTCCACTATGGAACTGGAAAAACAGGTAGTTTCAGCAGTTAGCCTGCTCACTCGCGAAGGTCTTTCTTATATGCTGACTAGTGCAGTAAGTAATTTTACCTCTTTTGCGCCGTTAGGTGTTGTCCTCGTGACCATGTTAGGTGTGGGGTTCGCCGAAGGAAGCGGGTATCTCTCCGCTTTGATTCGGCGGGCCATTTTGTCAACTCCCCGAGGAATTGTCACACCAATGCTGGTTTTTTTAGGCGTTATGTCCAATATTGCGTCAGATGTTGGATATGTGGTTTTAATCCCCATAGGTGCGGTAATTTTTAAAGCATACGGCCGTCATCCGATTGCCGGACTAGCCGCCGCTTTTGCAGGTGTCTCCGGAGGATTTTCGGCCAACTTACTCATTGGCACCATTGACCCCATGTTGGCAGGCATCAGCACGGAAGCATCACATCTGGTAAATCCTTTCTATACTGTGCAAGCCACTGATAATTGGTTTTTTATGATTGTCTCCACTTTTCTGATCGTAGCAATCGGCACTTTTGTCACCGACCGTATTGTAGAACCTCGTTTAGCAGCACCAGATAAAATAGAGCCGGACAGTATTTCCCGGGAAATGGGAGATCTGGAACGAAAAGCACTTCGGTGGGCCAACTGGACGCTTCTCGCAATTCTGCTTTTCATTGCAGCTTGCTGTATTCCTGCAAATTCTTTTTTGAGAAATCCGCAGACAGGGAGCCTAACGGAAAACGCACCTTTGATAAACGGTCTGATTCCACTGATCGCTATTATATTTTTGGTTCCTTCCATCGTATTTGGACTGGTTACCCGTAAATATAAAGGCGAAAAAGATGTTTGTTCCCAAATGTCAGAAAATATGTCCGCAATGGGGAGTTATATTGCCCTTTCCTTTTTTGCAGCACAATTCATAAACTACTTTTCCTACACAAAATTGGGAACTATTCTCGCATTAAAAGGGGCGGAATGGCTTGGCTCTGTCGCAATGCCAGGTCCCGTCTTAATGGTACTGTTCATCCTTTTTTCTGCTCTCATCAATCTCGTTATGGGCTCGGCCTCTGCCAAATGGACCATTCTGGCCCCTGTATTTGTCCCAATGTTTATGCTGCTGGGATATTCCCCTCAGCTAACACAGGTGGCTTATCGGATCGGAGATTCCTGTACCAACCTGATCACTCCGCTGATGGCATACTTTTCCATGATTGTCGTATTTGCCAAAAAATATGACAACTCGTCTGGAATTGGCACAATTATTTCCACCATGATTCCCTATTGTCTTTTCTTTTTGCTGGGCTGGTCCGCTCTACTGATTCTTTGGATGCTATTGGGGCTCCCACTTGGACCCGGAGCGGGATTACTGCTATAACACAGCTTGATTGCCGCATATTGTTCCTTTATAATAAAAAAGAAAGGAGCGATACCAAATGGAACAAAGTACTGTGTTAAAAACCTTTTTGGATTACGTTCAAATCTCCAGTGAAAGCCGTTCAGAAAAAACCTTTGCCAAACGTTTGGAGAACGACCTGCGCAGCCTTGGACTACGAGTTCAAACAGATCATGCAGTTGAAAAAGCTTATGCTAATACTGGAAATGTCTGCGCCTTTTTGGATGGCGATTCTTCCTTTGAGCCTATTTTATTTAGTGCACATTTGGATACGGTACCGCCGGGAAAAAATATTTGCCCCGTTGTGGAAAACGGGGTGATCCACAGCGCTGGAGATACCATTTTAGGATCTGACGATAAATCCGGCGTCGCTGCAATCATGCAAGCATTAAAATGGATTGTAGAACAAAATATTCCCCATCGACCGATTGAAGTCGCTTTTACGATCGGCGAAGAAGTGGGGCTATTGGGTGCTAAATATTTGGATTATACCCAGTTTCAATCCCATCATGCGGTGGTTTTTGACAATGAGGGCGATGTTGGCACCATTGTCAATCAAGCACCCGGGCATATGGAAATCGCAGCGACCATCACCGGAAAAGCAGCCCATGCGGGTGTTGCTCCGGAAGACGGTATCAGCGCAATTATCGTTGCCGCCGATGCCGTAACCAATATGCAGCTTTTGCGTATTGATGAAGAAACTACCGCAAATATTGGAACATTTTTAGCCGAAGGTCCTAATAATATCGTACCAGAAACTGTGCGGATTTCAGCAGAAATTCGCAGCCACAATCCTCAAAAGCTGCAAAAGCACTGTAATCAAATGATTGAAGCTTTAGAAAATGCCTGTCGAAAGTACCACGCCGCTTTGCAGTATACAACCGAAGTGTCATACGCGTCTTACCATATTCCGCAAAATGATCCGCTTATCCTGCTACTTCGGGACTGCTGTGACACTTTGGGTCTTCCGGTATCCATCGTTCCCACCGGAGGCGGAAGCGATGCCAATATCTTTAACACCAACGGGATCCGTTCGGTGGTGGTTGGAACCGGCATGGAAAAAATCCACAGCGTGTCCGAATATATTACGGTTCAAAACTTGGAAAACACAGCAAAGCTTGCTTTGGAACTTATGAAAATCCGATAATGTAAGTTTTCTAACATCTTTTTATTAGTACGATTCCATATAAAATGGTCCTGACCCCAATGGGGTTTCAGGACCATTTCTATCCATTTATACAAAGAATTAGAACAGCGGCAGGAAAATGCCATGATAAGTTTCATCGATAAAGGTTTTTATTTCCGGACTGGTCAACACCTCAGACAATGCCTTGATTGCATCGCTGTTTTCATTTCCTTCTTTTACAACCAACACATTCGCGTAAGTATCTGCAACTTCGGAATTTTTATCTTCTGTTGCAAGCGCATCGTTGAGATCCAAGCCGGCCTGCAGCGCATAATTTCCGTTGATTACCGCCATATCTACATCTTGTAAAGAACGAGCCAGCTGAGCGGCGGCCATTTCAGTGATTTTAAGATTTTTGGGATTTTCTGCAATGTCCAAAATCGTCGCAGTGGTTCCCACACCATCTTTCAGTGTAATCAATCCGAGGGATTCCAACAAAAGTAATGCTCTCGCTTCATTGGTTCCATCATTGGGAATAGCAATTTGCGCATTATCTTTCAGATTTTCCAGTGATGTAGTTTTTCCGGGATACAGCCCAAACGGTTCATAATGAACAACTGCAACCGAAACCAAATGGGTATCGTTTTCCTCATTGAAATTTTCTAAATAAGGACGATGCTGGAAAAAATTTGCGTCCAGTTCTCCGCTTTCCACATTCAAATTCGGCAGGATATAATCGTCAAATTCTACAATATCCAACTGATATCCCTTATCCCGCAACAGTTCATCAGCCGCTTTTAAAATTTCGGAATGGGGCGTAATACTGGCGCCAATCCGGATGGTGATTGGCTCTTCTTGTGAACTTTTCACGGAGTTTTGGTCATTATTTTGTGTGTCTGCCGTTGAGGATACAGAGGTACTGCATCCGGACAGAATACCACAAAACAATACAGCAGCCAGCAAAATAGAAATCAGTTTTTTCATACTTTCTCCTCCTACGATAAAAAATCTATCAAACCGCTTTTGCGGTAAGAAACAATATCTACCGGGAACGTTTGTCCCCCCGTGTGGCAATACGCCAACCAATTTCCTGAAAGACCTGAACAATCACCACCAGCAGCAGTACAGTGACTAACATAACATCACTTTGATAACGATAAAATCCGTAATTAATGGAAATGGTTCCAAGGCCCCCGCCCCCTACAAAGCCAGACATTGCAGAATATCCTAAAATTGTAGTCGTAGCGATCGCCGCATTGAGTATGAGAGAGGGTTTAGCCTCAGGCAGCAAAACCTTTGTAACGATCTGCCACGGACCTGCACCCATGGACTGCGCAGCTTCAACTACGCCACGATCCACCTCCTTTAAAGAGGATTCTACCATTCGGGCGACAAAGGGTGCTGACGCCAACACAAGCGGTACAATCGTTGCAGTGCTTCCAACTGATGTTCCAACCAGAAAACGGGTAAAAGGAATGACTGCGATCAATAAAATCAAAAAGGGCACTGACCTGACAAAATTTACAATGAAACCCAGCGCCCCATTTAACAATCGCATAGGACGGATCCCGTTCTTATCGGTAAGAATCAACAGAATTCCCAGCGGCAGGCCGAGCACATATGCCAGCAAAGAAGAAACAATCGTCATATAGAGCGTTTCCCAAATACCTTGTGCCAGCAAGCGGATCATCTCTGGATTAAACATCAGCAACTTCCTCCTTAAAATAAAGGTTCCGGCTGGATAGATAAGCATATATTCTTCTTTTTGCCGTCTCATCATCCGGCAGCTGCAAAAGCATTTGACCATATGCTTTCCCATCAATGTCTTTGGTGTCTGCAAACAAAATGTTGACCGCTGCGCCACAAGTCAACACCATATTTGATACTACCGGCTCAAAAGAAGAACTTCCATCAAAAACAATACGCAAGCATCCCCTTTTTTGAAAAACAGTTTTTTTTCTGCCATGAGGATAAATTAACCTTTTTGCAATATCAGAACGGGGGTTGACAAAAATTTCCTCTACCATTCCGCATTCCGCTACACAACTGTTATCCAAAATCGCCACTCGGTGACAAATTGCTTCAATGACCCTCATTTCATGGGTAATGATAACAATCGTGACGCCAAGTTTTTGATTGATTTTCTGTAAAAGCGAAAGGATAGACTGTGTTGTTGTCGGGTCCAGTGCACTGGTCGCCTCATCGCACAAAAGGACTTGGGGGTTAGTTGCCAGCGCACGTGCAATGGCTACTCGCTGTTTCTGTCCACCGGAAAGCTGTGCTGGATAAGCCTGCGCTTTATCCGAGATTCCCACCAGTTCCAGCATTTCCTTTGCTTTTTCTTTCGCCTCTTTTTTTGGAACCCCTGCAATTTCCAATGGAAAACACACATTGCTCAGCGCGTCTCGCTGCATCAGTAGATGAAAGCCTTGAAAAATCATACTGATCGACTGCCTCGCCTTTCGCAGTTCTTTTTCACTCATGTTTCCCAATTCTTTTCCATCAAAAATGACGGTGCCCGCCGTAGGCTTTTCCAGATAGTTCATACATCGGACCAGTGTACTTTTCCCAGCACCGCTTAAACCGATGATTCCAAAAATTTCCCCTTTCTCGATAGAAAGGTCGATTCCATCCAATGCGGTTACAGTATTATGATCAGATACAAATGTTTTTTTGAGGTTTTGGATTTGGATAATCTCATTCATTCTTTTTGCCCCTTCCGAAAGAAAATTAGACAACAAAAAGCTCCCGTCCTTTTTCAAGGACGAGAGCAAAACGCTTCGTGTTACCACCTGAATTCACCTACCCCTTACGGGAACAAGCCTCTGCAAGTACGGACTCTTTTAGAATCGATACCCTGACGCTGTCACGGGCGCACCCGTCGCAGCCTATGCGAAAAAACGCAGTCGGTGCGAAGCTCCAAGACCATGTTCGGCAATGCTGTTTGTACCCTTTCACACCAAGCAGGGCTCTCTGTGACGCCTTTCATTGCTTACTCTTCTTTTCAACGCTTTTTTCCTATGAGATTGTATTCAATATATAACGATTCATTTGATTTGTCAACCCCCTATGGAAAATTTCTTCCTAATTCTCTCCCTGAACTGGTAATTGAAATGAGATTTCTTCCTGCTTTCTATCTTTTCTTTTTTTGTGTTTAAAAGAGATCGCAATAGAGGACAAAATCGGCACGGCAGCACAATACAATGCAATTTCTCCCATTTGGCGCCAGGTCAATGGTGCAGTTTGAAATAACAGATTACAAATTGGAAGATGAATGCTCAACGCTAAAATCAAAGTGGAAAATGCAACTGCTGCAACCAGTTTCCAGTTATCCAGCAAATTTATTTTAAAAATGCCTACTTCTTCTCTTTTACACTCAAATACATGGATAAGCTGTGTAATCACCAATGTTGCCAATGCGCCAGTTCTGGCTACTACCAAGTTTTGACTACTGTGGTAAAAAGAAGTAAATACTGCCAAAGTGGTCAATCCAATTAAAATTCCTCGGAATACAATGGTCGAAAGTAAACCGTCTGAGAAAATACCTTCCTGCTTTTTGCGCGGCGGCTTTTGCATAATATCCTTTTCCGCTGGTTCCAACCCCAAAGCGATGGCAGGCAGCCCATCTGTGACTAAGTTCACAATCAGAATCTGTATCGGCAGCAAAACCACAGGCATCCCCATCAGCATACCCAAAAACATGGTTACGATTTCACCAATATTGCAAGAAAGCAGATATCGGATAAATTTACGGATATTTTTGTAAATAACCCTTCCTTCTTCAATGGCGCTCACCAGTGTGGCAAAGGAGCTGTCCAGTAATACCACCGAAGCGGCCTCCTTGGTGACGTCCGTCCCGTTTCCCATGGCGACACCGATATCTGCTTCTTTGATCGCAGGAGCGTCGTTCACCCCATCTCCCGTCATAGCGACGACACGTCCCTTCTTTTTAAAAGCTTTTACAATCCGCAGTTTGTGGGCAGGGGCAACGCGGGCAAAAACACGAACCTGATCCAATTCCCGATCTAATTGAACATCTGTCATCTGATCCAGTTCTTTTCCGGTTAAGACCCGACCGTTCGCATCCAGAATTTTCAAATCACGGGCAATCGCCGAAGCAGTGGATACATGATCTCCGGTAATCATAACAGTCTGAATCCCCGCTTTTTTGCAGGTCTGCACCGCTTGATAAGCCTCTTGACGCGGCGGATCGATCATCCCTGCTAACCCGACAAAAATCAAATCAGATTCTGCCCGCTCAGATTCTTCCGGCTCTGATTGATAGGCAAATCCCAGTACCCTCAGTGCTTTACGAGCCATCTCTTCATTCTGTGATTGAATTTTTTTGCGTATAGAGGGTGTTAAAAGCTTTACCTGACCATTTTCTAAATAATAGCTGCAAAGTTCCAGCATATAATCTGGTGCCCCTTTGGAAAAAATCCAGCGGTCACCCTGACGATTTCTCACAATAACACTCATTCGCTTACGCTGTGAATCAAAAGGAATTTCGAAAGTGCGGGAAAACTCCCGCATGATTTTAACCGTAGAAAAATGTGCTGATTCCGCCATAACGAATAATGCGCTTTCGGTTGGGTCCCCTTGTACGGCCTCCACTTTAGAAGTACGGAATAATCCCTTTTCTTCTCTTTCCTGCGGCAGTTGTGTATTATTGCACAAAACCGCAATTTCCGTTAACTGACGAATGTCATCTAAATCAGCTGCATTTTCACCGTTTTCTGAAAAGAAGCCGATTTCTTTTCCTTTTGAAACTTCTAAATATAAATGGTATTTCGGAGTCGCAATTTCCTGTACCGTCATTCGGTTTTCAGTCAGCGTTCCCGTCTTATCCGTGCAGATAACTTGCGCGCACCCCATCGTTTCCACTGCATGCAGTTTTCGGATCAGTGCGCCCCGCTTTACCATTCTGGACACAGCAAGCGCCAAGGCAATCGTCACAACCGCAGGCAATCCCTCTGGTATCGCAGCAACAGCCAGCGAAATCCCAGTTAAAAGCATATCGAATACAGGCTCGCCCCGAATGATCCCCGTCACTGTGACGACAGCACAGATCAACAGACATCCGATACCGATATATTTTCCCAGAGAACCGAGTTTTTCCTGTAGCGGCGTTCGCTCAGTTTCAATAGTGTCCAGCATACCGGCAATCTGCCCCATCTGTGTTGTCATACCGGTACCGGACACCACTGCCTTTCCCCGCCCTTTGGTGATTGTGGTTCCCATATACACCATATCTTTTCGAAAGCTGTCCTGCGTTTTATCCTGTGGCAGGTCCGTTTTGTTTACCGGATGAGATTCGCCGGACAACATCGCTTCATCTGCCTGCAAAAGAATTGCTTCGACAAGCCGAGCATCCGCTGGGACTCGATCCCCAGCTGACAATACCAATAAATCTCCCGGCACCACATCAACTGCGGGAATTTCCATTTCATTTCCGTCACGAATCACTTTTGCCGTGGGAGCCGCCATATTTTTTAAAGCTTCTAAAGTCTTTTCTGTTTTATATTCCTGCAAAAATCCCAGCAAAGCATTCACCAAAACGATGACGACAATCGTGAGCGCTTCTACCGCTTCTCCCATCAATACGGAAATCACTGTGGCTCCCAATAAAATCATCACCATAAAGTCCTTAAACTGTCCTGCGAAAATTCTCGCAGGATGGACGGCTTTTTTATGTGATAGGATGTTTTCTCCATGCTTTGCTAACCTTTTTTCCGCTTCTGCGGAAGATAGACCGGAGAAAACAGAATTTTCCCGACTCATTCTTGCCATTTTTCATCCTCCCAATCTTTTCCTGCGTTTGACAGTTCGTCCATTGATATCTATTCAAAGCAAGTCCCATTTATTCCTTTACGTCATTCGACAAAACGTGTAAAATAAAGTTATTAGAAAAAGGAGAGCTTTTATGAAATGGATTCATACTTCCGATCTGCATATCGGGAAACAAATCAATGAGTTTTCTCTTTTGGAGGATCAGCGCTTTTTTTTGCGGCAGCTGTCTGAACTGGCCCTAAAAGAACGGCCGGATGTACTTTTGATTTCCGGTGATTTATACGATCGTTCTGTACCATCAGCTGAAGCAGTAAGCGTATTAGATGCGTTTTTAAGCCATGTAACGCTGGAATTGAAAATCCCTGTCCTTGCCATTGCCGGCAATCATGACAGTCCACAGCGTCTGGATTTTTGCAGCCGCCTTTTGCGCACTTCAGGCTTGTACCTTTCCGGCCGGCATAAAAGACATTGGGATAAAATTACGCTCCAAGACGAATTTGGACCGGTCCATTTTTATCTGTGTCCTTATTTGGAACCAGCGCTGGTTCGTACAGATTTTCCTAACGAGGAAATCCACTCTTTTGATGATGCGTTCAGCACCATTTTACAGGAAAACCTGTTTCAAATCGATTTCTCACAGCGGAATGTCATCTTGGCTCACGGTTTTTTTTCTTATCTGAAAAATCCCGATTCAGTGGCCCGGAGTGAATCCGAAGTCTCTTTGGGAGGAAGCGACCTGATCGATGCCAAGCGGCTGGAGGACTTTGATTATGCGGCTTTAGGCCACATCCATCGTCCGCAGATTACCGGGAAAGACCATTTATGTTACAGTGGCTCCCCCTTAAAATATTCCCAGTCAGAAATTCCGTATCACAAATCCGTCGTGGTTGCACAACTCGGCCAAAAAGGACATTTGATGATCCGTCGGCAATCTCTTCCCGTTCTGCGGGATATGCGAATGATCGAAGGGAACTTTGATCAAATTTTAAAAAGTAATCCAAACGAAAAAGAATCCCGGGACTTGGTTTTCTTTTCTCTGCTGGATCGTGTATTGGTTCCCAATGCCATGAACCGGCTGCGCACAATCTATCCCAATGCGCTTGGGATTTTCATGGGACGCCGAAACGAAAACGGAGATCTCTCTGTTCCCTCGCAAAAGGCCGCTAAACCAGTGGATGTGCTGTTTGAGGAATTCTACCAATCTATCACCGGCGAAAAGCCGCAGGAACAACAGAACACCATTATTCGAAATATTTGCGACAGATTACGGACAGGGGGTGACGCCAATGAAACCGATCCGACTGGAATTTAATGCATTTGGCCCATTTGCCCAAAAGGAGGTCGTTGACTTTGAATCAATGGCCGAATCCGGGATTTTTTTGATCTGTGGGCCGACAGGAGCGGGAAAAACAACAATTTTTGACGGTATTTGCTTTGCCTTATATGGAGAGGCCAGCGGCGCGTTACGGCAAAATGAGGATTTTAAAAGCGATTTTTCCGACCCTTCTGATCTTTGTTTTGTTCGCTATTCTTTTTGGGTGCGGGAAAAAAAATTTGAAGTATACCGCTCCCCAAAGCAAAAAAAGCAAAAGAAAAATGGCGATATCACTACCGTATCCGCAAAAGCAGAACTTGTTCTGCCTGATGGCACTGTTTTAACCGGCCCGGCAGCGGTAAGCGCCAGAATACAGGAAATATTAGGTCTAACTGCCAAGCAGTTCAAGCAGATTACGATGCTGGCGCAAGGAGATTTCCGGCGCTTTTTAGATGCGCCCAGCAAAGAGAAGCAGGAAATTTTCCGTCATATTTTCGATACGGAAAAATTTGATCAATTTACTGTTTTATTGGAACAAGAGTCAAAAAAAGCACTGGAAAATATGGAAAAAGAACAACAAGAACTATCTTTCCATCTAAAAAGCCTTACTAAGCAAAACGATGTTACACTCGCTTCTTTCTTGGAAGCGGAATACCCTCTCGTTCCCTCCATTTTAGAACGCTTAACGGTTCTTTTAAAAAACGATCAAAAACTTCTGGAAGAGCATCAGAACAGTATACAACAACTTGAAAACCGGATTGCTGCTTTGCATATTGAAACACATCGCCAGAACAATCAGCGTTTATTGGACTTAGAAAAACTGCAAAAAGAAAAAGAACAGCTGTCTGCAAAAAATCCAGAAATGGAACAATTGCGTGCTTTGCTGGAGCGACTGAAGAGTGCAAAGGATCTGATCCCCCTATGGCAAAAAAGAACCGAACAACTGGAAGAACAAAAAAGCATTCAAATGATTTTAGAAAAAAAGAATGCGGAATTATCAAAGCTTTTTCCCAAAAGTGAAGAGACCGAAAGACAATGGATGCTTGCCAAACAAAAATCCGGCCAAAAAGACAGCCTCTTATCGGCCATTGCCTCTTTACAAAATTTTTCTTCTTTGTTGGATGAAAAGGATTTATTATCCCGTTCCATTAAAAAATTGAAGAAAGAAATTGTTCAAAACGAAAATGAATTTGCTTACGCAGAAAAAGTGGCCATTTGTCAGACCCAAGAAAAAGAAATCTCTAAAATCAGGGATCGCTCAGAAATTTGCCGTGTTTTACTGCAAACAATTGCACAAAAAAAACAGCTGCTCCCACTTTACCAGCAGCAAAAAACAGTCTATCTGCAAAACTATACTCTTTTTTTAGATGCTCAGGCCGGAATTCTCGCTTCAAAGCTACAGGAAAATACTCCATGCCCTGTTTGCGGCAGCAGTGACCATCCTTCCCCTGCGCCATTGAAAAATAACCCGCCAACCCAGGAACAGCTCCGTGCTTATCATGATGCGGCCGAACATACTTCTCAGCAATTATTTCAGCTAAATGAGAAAATCGTTAGTCAATACAGAGAAATAAAAAACGCTTTTTCTCCCGCCCCATTCCTGAATGAAAACGATTCTCAACCGCAAGAACAAAGAATGACTGAAATTTTAAATCAAACTTTGCTGGAACAGAAAACAGAGGAAGAAAAACTGCAATGCTTGCAAAGGGAATTATCTGCTCAAAAAGGTCTTTTGGCAAATCCTCTTCTATTATCGGATGAGAATTCCATACAAGCATATCGTGAAGATCGTAGAAAAAAATTGGAATCCTGCCATAGTAAGCTTATCTTGCAGCAAGAACAGCTTCTCTCGCTGGAAAAAAAACTTCCATCCGGCATTACGTCTCAGGAGGAACTGGAACAGAAAATACAAAATTTTCGCAGCAGTGTTAAGCAGTTGGATGTTCTTCTGGAAAAGACACAAAAAGAATATCAGGAGACCATATCTCAGATTCGTTCTGTCAAACAGTCCCTTACGGAAAATCAAGAACGAATGCGTCTTCTTCAGGGAAAAATTTCCACCACTCAAAAGACGTTTTCTGATTCTTTGTACAATTCTTTTCCAGGCGGACAGAAAGTCTTTTTGGATTCCTGCGCGCAAATCGGACAAATTTCTGCTATCGAAAAACAAATCCATCAATATCAACTAGATATGACATCGCTAGAAGGGCGCATTTGTCAATTACAAGAACAGTTGAATGGCGTAAGGTTTATTGACATTACAGATTTGTTGAAACAAGAAGCATCCCTTCAAAAACAAATTGAAATATTGCGAAAAGAAGCTTCTGTTGTTCAATCGCGGTTGAGCCAAGATATGGCTCATAAAAAACAGATCGAATCTATTTATCAAAAAATAGAAAAAAGCGAATGGTACTATCGGCAGGTCAATGATCTGTTTCGTATTGCCAGCGGAAACAATGATCAGCGCATCTCGTTTGAACGGTATGTGTTGGGGTTCTATTTTGATGCGATTGTTTCATTTGCCAATCACCGTTTAGAAAACTTGACTGGCGGAAGGTATCTGTTGTGCCGCAAAAAAGACCGAGAAAAATTTGGCCGTTCTTCCGGTTTGGACTTAGAAATTTTGGATCAATACAGCGGAAAAATCCGCCCTACTTCAACCCTTTCCGGCGGAGAGTCGTTCAAAACAGCATTGGCTCTGGCACTGAGCCTTGCAGATGTTGTGCAAATGTATGCCGGCGGGGTGGTGATTGACACGATGTTCATTGACGAAGGGTTTGGCTCATTAGATGCGGAATCGCTGGACAGCGCGGTGGAAGCTCTTCTCTCTTTGGGAAACGACGGACGGCTGGTTGGAATCATTTCCCATTTACCACAGATAAAAGAGCAAATTCCCAGTCAAATTCAGGTGAAAACAGGACGCAATGGCAGTACGATACAAATATTGCCGTGAAAGGAGACAAAAATGAAATTAATTGATTCATATTCCTATCAGTGCGGGGTTATTGATTGTTTTAATGAAATGGTACGGGCCGGTTTAAAAAAAATTGCTTTAAGTCATCCATCTGCTTCTATCGAGGAGAGAAATGACCTGATTCCCTTTTCCCAGGAAATATGCCAGAAATATGGAACGCATTTTTATGCAGAAGACGACCCGTTACTGACAGACCTATTCCCTGTTTCTTTAAATCGCGGTACTTACCACATTGTCTACTGGAAAAAAGAAGAGGATTGGGAAGAATATCTCTGTATCAAATCGGACAAAAAACGACTTCTTTTGCAAAATGCTTACACAGGAGCCTCTCGAACCGAAATTGCCTACCGATTTGGCAAGCTTTTGTCTTATCCTGAAGAGGGAATTATTCAATTGATCCGAGAGAATCAGGAATTAGAATAACGAGAAAAACAGCCGGGTTATCCCAGCTGTTTTTTCTTCTCACTATTTTTTTCCTTGATCGGGAAAAGGACAGAAAAGCAGATTCCTTTTTCCCCTTCCTGCCGAATAGCAATTTTTGCCTTGTGTATCTCGACAATTGCTTTTGCAATGGAAAGCCCGATTCCATATCCACCCGTCACACGAGAACGGGATTGATCTGCACAATAAAACCGGTCAAAAAGCTTTTGAAAATCCAATTCCTCCACATTTTTACAGCTGTTTAATATGTCAAGGTGAACTACTTTCTCTTCTGCCCATAAGCGGATGACAACCCACCCGGACGAACCTGCATATTTAACTGCGTTATCGATGAGAACAGATAAGAGTTTTCGGATGTTGTTTTCTTGCGCATCAATCACAATATCTTTTTCCACCGATACGGAAAAAGATATCTGTCGGGAAAAAGCAACTGTACGAAAAGAAGCCGCTACCGCTTCCACCATATCGGACAGAGAAACCGGCGAAAAGGCATATTCGCTTTGATCTTCTTCCATTTGGGACAAGGTCAGCAGATCCTGAACCAGGCCATTCAGCCTCATTGTTTGATTGCGGATGCTGTCTACCCATTCGTTTTTTCCTCCAGTTAATTCCAGCACATCCGCATTGGCCGAAATAATAGACAGCGGCGTTTTGATTTCATGTCCTGCGTCAGTAATAAAACGTTTTTGATTTTCCATGTTTTGCACGATTGGCTTAATTGCCCGTTTGGAAAGAACAGATACCAAGAAAAAAACTACCAACACGCATAGAACTCCGATTCCCAGGGAAAGCAAAAGAAAAGAGAAAAACGTGTCAAGTTTAGAGTGGCAGTCTAAAAAGACAATTAGTTTCCCATATTCTTTTTCCGCTACCTAATATTTGTAGTATCCCAAATAACCTCTGCTGGAATTATCATTCAGAACCTGATAAGCAAAATTTTCTGCATCATTAGAGGAAACAGCAGCTATATGACTCGTGTCAATTTGTATGACTTGATCGGCCTGATTGATCCAAATCAAAAATAACGGGTCTCAAAGCGGGTTTCTTCTGTCATTTCAAACGCAAAAGGCCGTTCATGACGCGGAGGCTTATCCGGCTTAAATTCAGGAAAGCGCCCCTCATTGTCTGCCAGCAGCATCAGTAATCCTTCTGTCTCCCGATTCATCGTATAAAAATTGACGCCGCTGATTGCACCTAAAATAACAGTTAAAACCAAAATCAGAGAACCCATTGCAATGAAAACAAATTTTCGCTGCAGTTTTCGAATCATGTTATCTCCTCCAGCAGATAGCCGGCACCCCTGGTTGCTTTAATTTGAACGTTAGTGCCTATTGAAGCCATCTTTTTTCGCAAATTAGAAAGATAAACCCATACAACACTGATATCCGATTCTGCATCATATCCCCAAACCTTTTCCAAAAACAGTTCAGTGGAAATCAATCGGCCTGGATTGCGCATCAAAAGCTCCATGATTTGATATTCCTTTCCGCTCAAACGGCAGATTCCCGTTCGTTTATGAGCCCGAACAGCCGGAAAGCCTGATTCCAAGCGGTTTTCGGGTATAGAAAAAGTCCACCGTAATTCTATCAAAATTACGGTGGACTTATGGCGGAGAAGGAGGGATTCGAACCCTCGATGAGCTATTAACCCATACACGAGTTCCAGTCGTGCGCCATAAACCGGGCTAGGCGACTTCTCCATATGTTATCTTGAGTGCTTAATTAGTATATCGAATATCTTGTTTTTTGTCAAGATTTATTCTAAAATTATTTTTAGTAAAGTTATATTTTACTTCTTTTTCCAATTTTGAAAACTTTTTTCCCTTCTATATCATTTTTATCGGAAATCGTATATACTAGAAAAAAGGAGATGGTGCAAAAACATGTGGAATCCGCTTCTTCTGGAAGAGTTTCGTTCCTGTATCGCTGACCTGATTGAGCATCCTGACATTCAAAAGATGAATCAAATCAAACAACATGTCGATGGAGTCAGCTGTTTGGATCATTGCATTTTTGTTTCGTATTTAAGTTTTTCTATCTGTAAAAAGTTTCATTTAAATGCGGTAGCTGCTGCTCGTGCCGGCCTGCTGCACGACCTGTATCTGTGTAATTGGTCTCAAACTAATATCGGACCTTGGAAAAGGCTTTTGATTCATCCCCAAATCGCGTTGCGCAATGCAGAAATACACGGCCTTTCCGATTTGGAAAAAGATATTATCTCAAAGCATATGTGGCCTTTAACCTTGCGGAAAGTCCCACGCCATCGTGAATCTGTCGTGGTAAATTTAGCAGACAAAATCTGTGCCTGTACCGAAATGCTGCGTTTATACTCCAAGATCGGGGCAGCAGCGGCACTGGCTAAATACAATCTCTGTAAACCATTATTTCCTCAATCTGTGGTTTAACTGAGAAAATTGCAAAAAAAAACAGCTTTTCCAATTATTCTTGCAATAAAAAAACGGCTCAAAGCCGTTTTTTTATTGCAAATATTGACATATCAACGTTCTAAAAGGATCTCCTGCTCTTTACCAATTTCCATAATACATAAATAAGTTGCTTTTAATACATAAGACCCCCTTTCTTCCGATCTGGAAAGATCTTTCTTCAAAATTTCCGCTTCTCCCAGCTGAATTTTTTCCTGTTCCTGTAAAAGTTGTAAAGCCTCTTCCTTTGCCTGAATTGTATTGTACTCTATGGTTTCCTGTGTATAGTAATTTCGGGTCTCCTCCACTACCGCAAAAGGCGTCGACAGTCCAAAAGGAGCAAACGGTATTGTTGTCTGCTGAAAATCATATCTTCTTTCTTGATCCGATTCCCAAAAGAAAGGAATCTTCCATGTTAAAATTTTCAAATACTTTTTTGTGGAGGTCTCTCCGGTAGGAATTCGTTTTACCTGCTGTAATGGCACTTCAATTTTTATTTCATAATCAGTATAAGCTTTGATATCTGCCCGGGCATGGACGAATCTGGTCTGCCCTTTTCCGTCCTCCACGATGCCGCTCACAATGAGATCTCCCTCCAGAACCGTATCCCCTACCTGAAGATCGCTTTGTCCGTCGTAAATATCCATAGAATGAATTTGACCGGTATATCTTGCGACAATATTGCAGGCCTTATCATTGTCCAAATACATATCAGGCGGGAGAATTCTTTCGTTGACCTCGACAGTGGCGGTACTCCCTGTAATGTTAACCGCAATCCATGAAAGCTCTTTTAATTCCAATAGTGTTTTTCGTTCCAACTCCCGCGGATTCAATGCACTTTTATAAGAGCCGATTTTCAGTCCCTCTTCTTTTAGAAAATCCAAAATTTCATCAGAAGAAACCGTTTCATTTCCCACAACTTCAATCGTCCATACAAAATTCCCTAAAAAAGCCAGAATACCAAAGAAAAGTAAAATTCCAGCAACAATGCCTACCCTTTTGCGGTATTTTCTGCGCCACATCGGCCAGCCAAACCGTTCTTCAATCTGCATATGTACGCCAGTCTTTTTCGCAAAAGGACGGAGTTTTTTGTAATGTTTCATCAGGGTATATCCCGTATATTGAGTTTCCGTCTTTGTTCCGTTCCATAAATTAATCCCATTTCGTGACGCTAGATTCAAAAATCGTTCAATAAATACGCCAGCAACCTGAAAACGGACATAACCGCAGACAAAACGCAAAAAACGAACGATAAACATGATTTCCTCCGATTATTCCATAAATTCTACTGACAAAATTCTGCCGTCGATGATAACGTTTTCCCCTGTCATGCACTTAATCTGTAAATTTTGCCCAGTGAATTTTACCATCTGTTTGCCGATCTTTAATTTGATAAAATCATCTTCATATTCGATAACGCCCTGACAGCCATCCAGCACCGCTTCCCGATTTCCGGATAAGACGATTTGTGAATAGGATTCAAACATATTCTGCGGGACGTCCAGAATTTTTGCCAGTCTCTCAGGAGAAGCCTGTTTCTGTTTTTTCGGCTCTTTTCTCCTCATCGTCTCAACTCCCTCCTGCTGCGAATCCTGTTTCACTATATGTTTTTGCCCGAATCGTTATACATTTTTATCAGTATAGGTTTATAAAATGTAGGGATAAAGAAAGGCGGCGACAGCATGAATCTGACCCGGATCAAAAAGATTTCTAACCTCCTATCTGCCCTTCTGCTTTTGTCGGCGGCAGTCCTGTTGCTGATCTGCTCCGATCCTGTCCGCAAAGGTGTACGCGACGGGCTGAAATCCTGTGCCGTCGTGTTAATTCCTTCCCTGTTTCCTTTTATGGTTTTATCCGGTATTTTAGGAGAAAGCCGAGCGGCTGAAAGCCTGCAGAAAATCCTGGGTCCGGTCATGCGCCGTTTTTTTCATCTTCCCGCTTGTACCGCTTGTACGGTATTTATGGGATTGATTGGGGGATATCCCATCGGGGCAAAAATGACCGCCTCTTTATTGGAGCAAAAACAAATCGACTCCAAAACGGCTGTTCACTTGCTTTGCTTTTGCGTAAACGCAGGTCCGTCCTTCCTGATCACCGCAGTAGGAACCGGACTGATGGGAAATTTTTATGCAGGTTTTCTTTTGCTGTGCTGTCAATGGATTTCTGCTATTCTGATCGGTCTTGGGCTGGGATTTTTGAATCGGGGCAGAGTATTGGTCGAGGAAAGAAAAAGGAAAAAAAGCAGCCTTCCTTTCTCTGCGGCCTTGGTGCAAGGGGTGCAAAGCGGGATTCAGGGCATGCTGTCAGTCATCGGATATGTTCTTTTATTTTCGGCCATTATTGAACTGTTTTTTACGTTCTTCGGAAGAGAAAACCACTTGGTCCTGCTGATTGCCGGATTGCTGGAGGTGACAACCGGCTGCATACACACAGCTGCCAGCGGAGATCTCGTCCTGATTGGTTTTTTTGTATCCTTTTCTGGTCTCTCGGTATTCTTTCAAGCAATATCCTTTTTTAAAGAAAAAGATTTTTCCTTTTTTCCCTTTTTCCTTTCCCGAGTCGTACACGGTATGATAACTGCCATTTTGGTCAGGATTGGGATTCTCCTGTTTCCTCAGACAGTATGCACAGTTTTTTCCAATTTTTCTTGTCCGCTTATTCCCGCATTTTCTCAAACACCAACCATTGCGGTTTTATTAATTGTTCTCTGTGCGGTATTTTTACTATCTCTTTCTGCCCGCAATTACCGTAGATTGGATTAGCTTTTTCTTTTGGTCTTTGTTATAATATAAAAAATAAAAGCACAAAATGTTGAAACATGGAGGCTGTGTATGACAAAAGCACTTTTTGATTCCCACATCATTCCCTCGTGCCGTTACTGTACTTATGGAATGGCTTCATCTGACGAACAGACCATTCTTTGCCCCAAAAAGGGAGTTGTGACCTGTGAATATGCCTGTCGCCGTTTTCAATACGATCCTTTGAAACGGAAACCGCAAAAACCGATTCGCCAAACTTTCCAAAAAGAAGATTTTATCATTTAATCTTTGAAAGGAGGACGCAAATGAAAAAAGTCAGAAAAAAATGTGGTTGCACCATCCTCGCTGTTTTGCTGGCTTTGCTTCCAGTCCAGGTTGCTGCGGATGAGCCGGCATCTCTTTCATCTGCCGCTGATGTTTCAAAAGGCCTGTTTTATCAAAGTACCTTTGACGAGAAAAAATCTGCTGTTCTCCAAATGGATACACTGCTTCAGTTTACAAATGACAGCGGTTTTAACCGAATATATTATTCTTTTTCTTCTGAAACAGAGCAAAAAAGCTTGTCATTACCCATGGTACGACTGCGATCGGACCAGGAAAGAACTCTTGAAGAACTTTCCTATTTGACATCTCTGTTAAAAGAAAATGGAATTTCTCTTTCTCTTGTTTTAGATCCCTTTTCTCTTTCTCCTTCTCACCCTGCCTTTCGTTTTGTAAAAACCGTGACAGACCATGGCAGTTCGATCGCGGTCTGGGATGGAGAAAGTTTGCATCTTGATCCGGCGCAAGAGCAAAATCAAGCGCTTGCCCAATGGGATCTGCAGAAACGATTGGCTGCTGGAAGTATCGCTGATGAACTTTTGATGCCAAATACGGCCTTTTTATCTCCGGCGCAAGACGGGTTAAAAGATAGTCAGGTTTCTCAAGCGCAAAAAATGGCTTCTTTTTTGGAGGGAATCAGCGGTGGAGGGCTTTCTGTTTCTATTTCATATGACCCGATTGTTTCCCCCACGGCATCAAATTCCTGTTTATTATCTTCCCCTGGGCTATTGCCTCAAACATTGGTGGAGAATCAGCTGGCTGATACGATCTATCCTACGGTGAACAAAAACACTGTGGACTATGAAAAAAAAGCCCTGCAATGGAACGCCTGGGCCAATGGCCTTCCGGTTGTTCCCTGCCTGCAAAGCGCCTCGGCTGATTCTGGCCGTCAGAAATTCGATATCAGCAGTCAGATTTTTCTGCTAAGGCAATCCGGTCTTTCTTCTATCGCAGTGGCCGACTATACACAGCTGAAAAATTCTTCTGAAAATGCCATGCTTTTGTCTTCTGCCCTCTCTGGAGACCTGAATCTAATTCCGGACGGCTATTCGCTGCAAATTCCGCAGGTATTTTCCGTTTCCAGACCCAGTAGTGATATTACGATCACCACATCTTCTTATTATGTTATGGGGACTTCTGATCCTAATCTTCCGCTTTATCTGGATGGAGAGCTGATTGAAAGGAAAACCACCAATGGAGGGTTTGGTGTTTATTTGACTGATATTCCGGTTGGGACAAGTACCCACACCCTTTCCCAAGGACTCCAAAGCCAAACCTTTTCCATCACCCGAATCGCCCCAGATCAAAGCAGCGTGTCTTATATTTCCAAAATTGTTCAAAGTTCTATGTATCCTTATTACCATGAAGCGGTAACAGTTGGCGAGCCGATTCACTTTAGCTGTACCGCACCAGCAGGAGCCAATGTTTCGGTAACGTTCCAAGGAAAAAAAGTTTCCCTTACACAAAAAGCAGCAGCTCAGTCCGGCGTTCCTGCCGTTTACAGCGGTACAATGACCATGCCTGACCTGGGCGAGGATAACGCCACGACAAAAATCGGACCGGCAACCTACACCCTTTCTTATCAAGGCGTCACGACCAGCTATACATCTTCCGGAGAATTGTACGCAGTTGGAAAAAACACGACACTGGCAGTAAAAGCCAATGATTATATCAATAACGTTTATGGGGATGTAACCATCGAAGACGATTTCTACATGACGCTGTATAATGGTGCATGCGACTATGTAGAAGAAGTGACAAGCAGCTATTATAAACTGCGCTCCGGCGGATACCTTCCCAAATCCACGGCAGATATTCTGGAAGGAACGTCAGCTGTAGAAAATCAGGTGTCCTCTGCTCGATTCGCCGTAGAAAATCGTGGAGAAAGCCTGACTCTGACCGGAACAGCAAAAGCTCCATATAAAGCGCAGATGACCGATACTCAACTGACTGTAACGCTCTGGAATACCAAGGGTATTGCAGAAAACATAAAACCAAAAAGCTCTACTCTTTTTGAAGAAATTTCTGCAGCAGAAAATAGCGATGGATCGGTTACGCTGACTTTTTCTTATCAGGATGGTGTAAAACTTTGGGGATATAATGTAGAGTATGATGGCGAAAATATTGTCATTTTTGCCAAAAAAGCTCCTGTTTTCTCAGAATTGTCTCAAAAGCCTCTCAATGGCATTGTTATCGTGATCGATGCCGGGCACGGCGGCGAAGATCCGGGCGCGTTAGGCGTTGCCGGGTCCAATGGGCCGACAGAAAAGGAACTGAATTTTATCTCAGCCTATGCCTCCAAGCAGGTTTTAGAATGGTTGGGCGCAAGCGTTTATATGGTGTCGGAGGAGAATGCCAGATTAAATTTTGAAGAACGCATGGATCCGGCCCGACGCCTTCGGGCAGACTTTTTCCTCTCTTTCCATCACAACAGTACCGGAGAATCGTTTGACAGCAGCAATTCTTTTGGAACGGAGATTTATTACCATGAGGAACAGTCCAAAACATTTGCGGAAAATATTTTGGATAGCGTTACTTCCGCTACTAGCCGAGAGGCACGCGGTGCTTATCAGGACTACTACCGTGTCACACGGATGACTTATGCCCCCTCTCTTTTGCTGGAATTGGGATTTGTGGTAAATCCTTTGGAATATGAAGATCTTTGCCAACCGCTTCGCATTTATCAAACGGCCTTGGGAATCGCTGACGGCATAATTCGTACGATTGAAGATTTTAACGGCCAACAATAACGGCCCATATAAAAAAGACGGTATCCCTCAAAAAGTGGGATGCCGTCTTTTTCTCTGCCTTTTTCACAAAACAAAAAAATATTTTTGCCTTTGTTTGCTTGAAAAGGAGAAAAAATCGAATCGCGTGTTAAAATCTGTCATTTTATGCTATACTATCAACGTTTAGCAATATCTTGCCTATGGGCAGAAATGGAGTCATCATGCTTACTGTATCAAATGTCAGCCTCCAATTTGGAGGCAGCACTTTATTCAAAAACGTGGATCTTATGTTTCAATCCGGCAACTGCTATGGCATTATTGGCGCCAACGGTGCAGGAAAATCCACTTTTCTGCGCATTTTATCGGGCGATCTGGAGCCATCTACAGGTGAGATCTCTATTCCGGACAACGAGCGTATGTCCGTTTTAAAGCAGGATCATTTTCAGTATGATGCATATACCGTTTTGGACACTGTCATTATGGGGAATCCCAAATTATATGACATCATGAAAGAAAAAGAAGCACTATATGCAAAAGAGGATTTCTCAGATGCGGATGGTGAGCGCGCTTCCTATCTGGAGGGTGAATTTGCCGAGATGAATGGGTGGGAAGCGGAAACAGAGGTCCAACAGATTCTGCAAGGGCTGGGGATTGAATCCTCTTTGTTATACGCCCAGATGAATACGCTGAAAGAAAGTGAGAAGGTCAAAATTCTATTGGCCCAAGCTCTATTCGGGCAGCCGCAGATTATATTGCTGGACGAACCTACCAACGGACTGGATCTCCCCTCCGTGGACTGGCTAGAAGACTTTCTCCTTGACTTTCCCGGAACCGTTATCGTTGTATCTCATGACCGTCACTTTTTAAATACCGTCTGTACCCATATCGTGGACATCGACTACAATAAAATCAAATTATATGTCGGAAACTATGATTTCTGGTATGAATCCAGCCGCCTAATTCAGCAGATGTTGCGGGATCAAAACAAAAAGAACGAGGAAAAGGCAAAAGAACTACAAAATTTTATTGCGCGGTTTTCAGCCAATAAGTCTAAATCCCGTCAAGCCACCTCTCGAAAGAAACTGCTGGAAAAACTGTCAGTAGAAGAAATGCCTGCATCCTCTCGCCGATACCCATTTGTTCAGTTTAAAATGGACCGTGAAGTGGGAAAGGAAATTTTGCAGGTGGAAAATCTCTGCAAATCGATTGAAGGAATTCCGGTATTAAAAAATGTATCTTTCCGGCTAAACCGCGGAGATAAAGTGGCTTTTGTTGGGGAAAACGAGATTGCAAAGACTACCCTCTTTCAGATTCTGGCTGGTGAGTTAGAACCAGATGAAGGTTTTTACAAATGGGGTGTCAGCACCAGCCAATCCTATTTTCCACAGGATAACACCCGCTATTTTCAAGACTGCGATCTGGACTTAATCCGCTGGTTAGGGCAGTTTTCCGCAGATCAGGACATCAGTTATCTTCGTGGTTTTTTAGGGAGAATGTTATTCAGCGGAGACGACGCTTTGAAGCCCGCTAAGGTTCTTTCCGGCGGAGAAAAAGTGCGTTGTATGCTCTCCCGCATGATGTTAAAAGGCTCTAACGTTCTGATTCTGGATCAACCGACCAATCATCTGGATTTAGAAGCAATTACTGCTCTGAATAATGGATTGATCGATTTTGGCGGTAATCTTCTGTTCACCTCTCATGACCATCAATTTGTCGATTCTATCGCCAATCGGATCATCGAATTGACAGAGGATGGTATGATCGACCGGTCTATGACTTTTGACGACTACCTTTCCTGGAAAAAAGAGAAAAAACAGTAACACGAAAAAGTCTTCTCATTTCCATGAGAAGACCTTTTTCGCAAAAAATATCTTTTCCTGACTATTGACGTAAAAAAATAACCAGGGTATAATGTATAAGAACATTCGTTCATGTCTTAGAAAGGGGTTTTCGGAGTGGAAAAATTTCAGTTGATATCAGAATATCAGCCAACAGGCGATCAGCCTGCTGCCATTCATAAGCTGGTCGAAGGCCTTCGTAGCGGGATGCATGAACAAACTTTGCTTGGTGTAACTGGCTCGGGCAAAACCTTTACAATGGCGAACGTTATTGCCCAAATCAACAAGCCTACGCTTATTTTGGCGCATAATAAAACCCTGGCTGCACAGTTATGCTCAGAATTTAAAGAATTCTTTCCTCATAACGCGGTAGAATACTTTGTGAGCTATTATGACTACTATCAGCCGGAAGCATATATTGCCAGTACGGATACCTATATTGAAAAAGACAGTGCCATTAACGAAGAAATTGAAAAGCTCCGACATTCAGCTACTTCTGCTTTGTCTGAGCGTAACGACGTAATTATTGTTTCCAGTGTTTCCTGTATTTACAGCTTGGGTGACCCAATTGACTACCGGAATATGGTTATTTCTTTGCGACAGGGTATGCAGAAAGAAAGGGACGATTTACTGCATAAGCTGGTACAGCTTCAATACGAACGCAACGATATCAATTTTGTTCGAAACAAGTTTCGTGTTCGGGGAGATGTTGTGGAAATTTTCCCCTCTTATTCAGGCGACACTGCCATCCGGGTGGAATTTTTTGGAGACGAAATTGATCGGATCAGCGAAATCAATACAGTGACTGGAGAGCTGAAAAACGTAGTTTCCCATGTTGCGATTTACCCTGCTTCTCATTACATTGCACCGCCGGAAAAAATGAAGGCTGCTTTGATTGAAATTGAAGAAGAATGCAATGAACGGATAAAATATTTTCAGCAGGAAGGAAAACTGATCGAAGCGCAGCGCATTGCCGAGCGGACTCGTTATGACATGGAAATGATGCAGGAGATCGGCTTCTGCAAAGGAATCGAGAACTATTCCCGCGTAATTTCGGGCCGTGCGCCCGGTTCCAGCCCCTATACGTTGATGGATTATTTTCCAAAAGACTTTCTTTTGTTTGTAGACGAATCCCATGTAACATTGCCACAGGTGCGGGGTATGAACGCGGGAGACGCCGCTCGAAAAAAGAATCTGATCGACTTCGGGTTCCGCCTTCCCTCCGCGATTGATAATCGTCCTTTGAATTTTGATGAATTTTACAGCAAAATCAATCAGGCCATCTATGTCAGCGCAACCCCCGGCCCTTTTGAAAAAGAGCATAGTGCCCAACAGGTCGAACAAGTCATCCGCCCCACAGGGTTAGTAGACCCGGAAATCTCCGTTCGGCCGGTAGATGGGCAAATAGATGATCTGTTATCCGAAATTCATTTGCGCATAGAGCGAAAAGAACGTGTACTGGTAACTACCTTAACAAAGAAAATGGCAGAAGACTTAACCGCTTATTTTGAAAATATGGGAATTAAAGTCCGTTATATGCACTATGACGTAGATACCATAGAGCGGATGGAGATTATCCGGGATCTTCGCTTAGGTGAATTCGATGTGCTGGTTGGCATTAACCTGCTTCGAGAAGGGTTGGATATTCCAGAAGTATCCCTTGTTGCCATTTTGGATGCTGACAAAGAAGGATTTCTGCGTTCAGAAACCTCTCTGGTACAAACCATCGGCCGCGCTGCAAGAAATGCTGACGGCAAGGTAATTATGTATGCAGATACGGTAACTGGGTCTATGGAGCGGGCCATTCGGGAAACAGAGCGACGCCGGTCCATTCAAATGGCATATAATGAAGAACACCACATCATCCCTCAGACGATTCGTAAAGGAGTTCGCGATATTCTTGAAATTTCTTCAAAAGATCACGACAAAAAGAAATCCGGTAAACGTCTGACTCCTGCCGAACGCAAGGCACAAATTGCCAAACTGACTGCTGAAATGAAAAATGCCGCCAAGCTGCTGGAATTTGAACATGCGGCTTATTTGAGAGATAAAATTAAAAAACTGCAAAACGAAAAATAAAACGGAGGGAAATCCAATGGCTTTGGATAAAATCGTTATCAAAGGCGCCAGGGAACACAATTTAAAAAATGTTGATTTGGAACTTCCCCGGGATAAATTTATTGTTTTTACTGGACTTTCCGGATCCGGTAAGTCCTCTTTGGCTTTTGACACCATTTACGCTGACGGTCAACGCCGTTATGTTGAAAGCCTTTCCTCCTATGCGCGCATGTTTTTAGGGCAAATGGAAAAACCTGATGTTGACAGCATCGAAGGGCTCTCCCCCGCTATCTCTATCGACCAGAAAACCACTTCCAAAAATCCTCGCTCTACCGTTGGCACAGTGACCGAAATTTATGATTACCTGCGTTTACTTTATGCCAGAATCGGTATTCCGCATTGTCCTGTGTGTGGCCGGGTGATTGAACAGCAGACGGTAGACCAAATGGTAGATCAGATTATGGCATTGCCGGAAGGATCCCGAATCCAGATCTTGGCCCCTGTTGTGCGCGGTCGAAAGGGGGAGCACAAAAAAGAGTTTGAAAACGCCAAGCGCTCTGGCTTCGTCCGAGTCCGGGCTGATGGTATTCTATATGACCTTTCTGAAGAAATCAAGCTGGAAAAAAATAAAAAGCACAATATCGAAATTGTAATTGATCGCCTTATCTTAAAGTCAGATATCCGTTCTCGTTTATCCGACTCACTGGAATCTGCGATGTCAGTATCCGGCGGTCTGGTCCTGATTGATGTTCAGAACGGCGAAGAATTGCTTTTTTCCCAGAACTACGCCTGTCCCGACCACGGCATCAGTATTGAAGAATTATCTCCCCGCATGTTTTCTTTTAACAATCCTGCGGGAGCCTGCGAAAAATGCACTGGACTGGGAACTTTTATGAAAGTAGATCCGGCACTGGTCATCCCCGATCGGGATCGAAGCATCCGCGGCGGTGCAATCCGTGCCAGCGGATGGTATTTTGCGGAAGGCGGGCTGGTCCAAAGCTATTTTGAAGCGTTGGCGGATCATTATCATTTTAGCTTAGACACTCCTTTTGGACAACTGCCTGAAGAAATACAGGATATCGTCCTTTATGGGAATAATGGAGAAAAAATTACAGTCCAGCGGGAATCCGGCAGCCGAGGCAGCACTTTTACCACTGATTTTGAAGGAATTATCAATAATCTTGAGCGTCGTTTCCGTACTACCAACAGCAACTGGGTGCGCAATGATATCGCTTCTTTAATGAGTTCAGAACAATGTCCGGATTGCCATGGCCACCGATTAAAACCGGAATATCTGGCAGTTACTGTCGGGGAGAAAAATATCTCCGATTTTTGCCGTATGTCAATCGTGCAGGCTTTGGACTTTTTGAACACACTGCAGCTGACCGAACGGCAAAAAATGATTTCAGCGCAAATTTTAAAAGAAATCCGTGCTCGTTTAGGCTTTTTGCAAAGCGTTGGCTTAGAGTATCTGACTCTTGCTCGATCTGCCAGCACTCTTTCCGGCGGTGAAAGTCAACGAATCCGTTTGGCAACTCAGATTGGCTCTTCTTTGATGGGGGTTCTTTATATTCTGGATGAACCCAGTATCGGTCTCCACCAAAAGGACAATCATAAGTTAATTGCAACTTTAAAACGTTTGCGGGACATCGGCAATACATTAATTGTCGTAGAGCATGACGAAGATACGATGCGTGCTGCGGATTATATTGTGGATATCGGTCCTGGCGCCGGCATCCACGGTGGAGAAGTGGTTTGTGCCGGTACTTTAGAAGATATTATCGCCTGTGAAGACTCTGTCACCGGCCAATATTTGTCAGGCAAGAAAAAAGTTGAGGTTCCGGCTTTACGGCGGAAAGGGAACGGAAAGTATATTGAGATTGTAGGGGCAACCGAAAACAACCTAAAAAATATTTCCGTAAAAATTCCTTTGGGAACTTTTACCGGCGTAACTGGTGTTTCCGGATCTGGAAAGTCATCTCTCATCAACGAAATATTATATAAGCGTTTGGCCGCAGACCTAAACGGTGCGAGAATCCGCGCCGGTAAACATAAAGATATTTTAGGGATTGACCAGTTGGACAAAGTAATTGAAATTGATCAGTCTCCTATCGGTAGGACACCTCGTTCCAATCCTGCCACTTATACTGGCGTATTCACGGATATTCGAAATCTTTTTGCAACGACAAATCAAGCTAAAATGCGCGGATACACCTCCAGCCGCTTTTCTTTCAATGTCAAAGGCGGGAGATGCGAAGCCTGTGAAGGCGACGGGATCATCAAAATTGAAATGCATTTTTTACCAGATATTTTCGTTCCCTGCGAAGTGTGCAAAGGAAAAAGATATAATCGGGAAACTTTGGAAGTCAAGTACAAAGACAAAAGCATTTATGATGTTTTGGAAATGACAGTAGAAGAAGGGTTGGCTTTCTTTGACAGTCTTCCTAAAATCAAACGGAAATTACAAACGTTATATGATGTTGGGCTCGGTTACATCAAAATCGGACAACCTGCCACCACTCTATCTGGCGGCGAGGCACAAAGAGTCAAATTGGCTGCTGAACTCTGCCGCAAGCCCACCGGCAAAACGATTTATATTCTGGACGAGCCTACAACAGGATTACACACAGCAGATGTTCACAAATTGATTGAAGTATTGCAAACACTGGTCGATGCGGGAAATACGGTTGTGTTTATTGAACACAATTTAGATGTTATCAAAACAGCCGATTATCTGATTGATTTGGGGCCAGAGGGCGGAGATAACGGCGGACAGATTGTCTTTTCCGGAACGCCTGAAGAATTGGTGCAATGTGAAAAATCTTATACAGGCCAATATTTAAAAGATCTGTTAAAATAACCTTTTCAAAAGATGATACGATAATAAAAAAGCCAACGCTAAAAAAGTGTTGGTTTTTTTATTACTATGTTTTCAGCTACTCAATTAGAGAAATCAAATCGATTGGCGTTTCCGCAATTTGATCGGCCCCTGCTTCTTCCAGCTCCTTTCTACTTCCATATCCATATAAAATACCGACAGACGAAATACCAACTTCTTTTGCCCCTGCAATATCATAACAGCGATCGCCAATCATGACAGCTTTTGAAAGATCCTGCACCGGCAACCGATCAATGACATGACGAATGACATCTGATTTATGCGGCCGCTCTCCTGACAAGGAGCTGCCGCCAATGAAATGAAAAAAAGGCGTTAATTTTAAATCTTCTAAAATCGGAACAGCTACCTCGACTGGTTTAGAAGTAGCGATAGCTAATTTTTTACCTTTTTGCAAAAAGATTTGCAGCATATCCCAAACACCTGGAAAAAGTGGATTTTGCTTTATTCCATGTTGTGCGTAATATTCTCGATATATCGGTACTGCCAACTGTGCTTCTTTCAAAGAAAAATGATGAAAATGGATCAGAGAATCCAAAATTGGTGGCCCAATATAACAATATAAATTCTTTTTGCTTTCTTTTATACCATATTGGCTCAATGTATGCTGAACTGCATTTAAAATACCATCTTGGGAGTCAATAATAGTACCATCCAAATCAAATAACAAAATATCTTTTTTCACAAATACATTCCTCTCATATCTTCTACTTTTCAGTCCATCCTAATACTTGATTCTATTTTATCATAAAGGAGAAAGAATATGGATTACCATTCGAAAAAAGATCCCCAGAAAAAAGCTCAAAAGGTTGCAGATGCATTTGTAGATGCTTCTTCTTGGAAAACAGACCCACATGGAAGTTATACTGGAAAAAATGTAAATTATGGAGAAAAACCTGTTCAGGACGTTGATGACCTTTGATTTATCACAAAAAGCCGCGGAATCCGCGGCTTTTTGTGCACAAACCTTTATAAAATTTTTAGACTCGTTTCATCCCGAGAAATTTTTTGACAGGCTTTACGATATAAGGCAAAATACTACCAAAAACAAAGGCGGTAAGAATACCAGTAAAAATCCTAGGAATAACTGCCCCAAAAACAAAGGCAAAAGAATAATAACCATAAATTTTACTGTCAAGATATAATGCACCGGTATTGAGTGCCGTAACAATCAGCGCCGTAGAAATTGTAATGATCTGTGTTTGCAAAAAACTCATGTCAAAATGACAATGTTTTGCATACAGACCGATCAATAATCCTCGTATGGCCGCTGGAAGCACCCATATAATTGTAGTTGGTGTTAAACCAAATGTCAAAAGCTGATTTAAAAAGCTACCAAAAAATCCGATCAGAAAGCCATCCAAAGGACCCAGTAGTGCTGCTCCAACAATAATCGGAAGGCTGTCTAGCGTTATTTTCATATTTCCCAAGTTGATCGAAAAAAGACTCAGGACCACATACATTGCAATTAACATAGCCGTCGTCACAATTCGTTTTGCTTTCATAAAAACATTTCTCTCCTTTTGCTATTGTCATGATATTCCTAATGAATGGTTCATATTAGAAGATAGGGGCTCAGAACATTTATGAAATGCTCATTTTGTGCGGCATCGTGTTTTTCATTCCTCCATTCAACCAATCGCCGCTCCTGTTGATTTTGAAAATAGAAAAATGTTAGAATTACTCACGCTTTTTTTGCATACAAAAAGACTCCTCCTTTTTCTGTTGCTAGCCACTGCAAGCCACAGAAAGAGAGGGAGTCTCCCCTTCATGCGGCAGCGGGATGCGAAATTTGTACCGCAAGTCTCCTTTTCGTCCATCTGGCAACTCCCCGTCCAGACAGCACTTAACGCACAAAAATCTACTCTGCCAATGACTATTGACTTTTTATTTGCCGCTGATTATTAGGTGTCCTGTTTAATCGATACGGCAGCTAAAACAGCCTACGCTGTTTTTAACCTTACTTCCCGTAAACTTCTTCTCCGCGAATAACCGGGATGCCGCCCTGCTGTAAAGCCAAGATGGCTTTCTGATTATCCTGTACGCGAAGGATCACATAAGCGGTGTCCGCCTTGGGAGAAACAAACGCGTACATATATTCTACCGCAATTCCCGCTTGCGCAACATACTTTAGCGCTTCAGACAAGCCGCCTGGTTTATGAGACACTGCGATGGCGATAACATCCGTCAGCGACACTTTAAAACCAGCTGCTTTTAAAGCATCCTCTGCTTTCTGCGGATTATTGACGATTAAACGTAAAATACCATAACGTTCTGTATCCGCAACCGACAGCGCGCACATATCGATATCATTTGCTCCCAAAATACCGGTAATTTCTGCTAAAGTGCCCGGTTTATTTTCTACAAAAACGGACAGCTGTTTCATTGTCATACGATATCATCCTTTCCGCATCATATCATTCAGCATAAAATCAAAAGCTTTCTTTTACACTGCCTTTGATGCCGATAACCTATGGAAAACAATTATCCTTTGTATCAATTCCATTATATCACAGTTGATACAAAAACAACAGCTAGATTTTTCGTTTATCTATTACCCGAACCGCTTTTCCTTCGCTTCTTGTAATAGACTTTGGCGGAAGCAGCGCTACTTTTGCAGAAATCCCCAAAGTGGAAGCCACAGCCGCTTTGATTTTCGCTTCTGTTTTTTCAATCAAACGGACTGCATCAAACTCCATGTCCTCTTTCATTTCGACCTGAATTTCCAGCGTATCCAGATTTCCAACACGGTCTACAATCAGCATATAATGGGGCGCTGTATCCCCCAGTTCCAGCAGAACGGACTCAACCTGCGACGGGAACACATTTACGCCGCGGATGATCAGCATATCGTCTGTTCTTCCGCTGGGTTTTTTCATTTTAATCAGAGTACGTCCACAACTGCACTTTTCTCGACTCAAAGATGCGATATCGCGGGTCCGATACCGGATCAGAGGCAATGCTTCTTTACTGATGCAGGTAAACACCAGTTCCCCAACTTCACCTTCCGGCAAAACTTCTCCGGTATCCGGATCAATGATTTCCGGATAGAAATGGTCTTCATTGACATGCATACCGGTTTGTTCGCTGCACTCAAAGGCAACACCAGGTCCCATGACTTCTGATAAACCATAAATATCATAAGCCTTTATTCCCAGCAGATCTTCTATTTTACGGCGCATTTCATCACTCCAGGGTTCTGCACCGAAAACGCCTGCTTTCAGGCTGATTTCTGATTTGTCCACCCCCATTTCCCGCAAGCTCTCGCCTAAGAACAATGCATAAGAAGGCGTACAGCAGAGAATAGTAGAGCCAAAATCTTTAAAAATCTGAATCTGACGTTTGGTGTTACCGGAAGAAACCGGGATAACCGTTGCATGAATTTCTTCTGCTCCGGCATGCAGACCAAGTCCTCCCGTAAAGAGACCATACCCATAAGAAACATGAACAAAATCTCTGGCGTCTCCGCCAGCAGCCGTCAAAGCGCGACCGCAACAGTTGCCCCAAATCTTGATATCATTTTGTGTATAGCCCACTACCGTCTGTTTACCGGTTGTGCCGCTGGAAGCATGAATACGCACCAGATCTTCCACCGGTACGGCAAACAAACCATAAGGATAATTATCGCGCAAATCCTGCTTATAAGTAAACGGAAGTTTGGAAATATCGTCAATCGATTGGATATTCTCCGGCTTTAGGCCCATTTCATCAAATTTTTTCCGATAAAAAGGCACATGTTCATAAACATGCCGCACTGTCTGCGATAAACGCAGGCTCTGCAAAGCTTTCATTTCGTGGATTGGCGCCGTTTCTACCGGATTCCAGTAGCGTTCCATCGTAATTCCTCCAGACAAACTTTCATTTTTATCTCATTTCAACATCAGCTGCTGCAGCCATACGCCCCAATTCAAAAGCTTTTAAATTCAAATCCAAGAATTTTTGGGGAACCAATTCCCGAATAGCGGCTTCCCAATTCTCCTTTGCAAAGGGCATCATGGTAGAGAGAATGCCGATTAAAACCGTGTTTGTCGCCTTTGGTGAACCCGCCTGCTGTGCCAGATTCAAAGCGTCTACCGCAACCAAATTGGCGCCTGTCTGCCGCAACTTGGATACAATATTTTCCGGATACTGTGCCGCGCCAATGATAACCGGCATTGGATCTATCTTTTGTGTGCTTAAAATCATGGTACCGTCTTTTTTTAGATAAGGCAGCCAACGGGCAGCTTCCAGCTGTTCGAAAGAGAGCAGAAAATCTGCCTCTCCTTGTTCAACAATGGGGGAAAACACCTGATCGCCATATTTGATATAGGTAACTACAGAACCGCCCCGTTGCGACATACCATGAACTTCAGAAACCTTTACGTCAAACCCTTGTTCCATAAATACATGCCCCAGAATCCGGCTGGCCAACAGGGAGCCTTGTCCACCTACACCAACAATCATTACACTTTTTGTTTTCATTTACCGCACCTCCTGAGGCCCAATGGCATGGAACGGGCAAAGTGACGCGCACAAACCACAGCCTACGCACAAAGTTGGATCGATGGTGGCCTTGCCATCTTCCATATGAATGGACGGACAGCCGATCTTAAAGCAGGCTTTGCAAGAACGGCATTTATCCCTATCTACCACAAGTGGCGCTTTTTTGGGAACGGACTTCAACAAAACACAGGGACGACGGCTGATGATAACCGACGGTTCCGGTGATGCCAGTTCTTCTTTTAAAACTGCCTCGACCTGTACGGTATCATAAGGGTCTACCACCTGCACCCGGCGGATACCCGCTGCACGGCAAACCGCTTCAATGTTCACCTGTGGAACTTCATCCCCTTTGAGAGTCCGTCCGGTCGTCGGATTATCCTGATGTCCCGTCATTCCCGTAATGCGATTATCTAAAATAATAACGGTAGAATTGCCCTTGTTATAACCAATATTGACAAGTCCTGTCATTCCCGAATGCATAAAAGTAGAGTCTCCAATAACCGCAACGGAGCGCTCCTGCATTCCTCTGGCCTTATTAAACCCATGCAAAGCGGAAATGGAGGCGCCCATACACACACAGGTATCCATTGCACTCAGCGGAGCCGTCGCTCCCAATGTATAACAGCCGATATCGCCGCTGACCATGACCTTTAATTTTGACAGAACATAGTATAAACCGCGGTGAGGGCATCCAGGGCACATAACCGGAGGACGTACCGGAACCGATTCCTCAAAAGTGCGGTAATCCGTTTTTTCGCCGAGAATTTTTTCCGCAATCATTTGCGGGGAATATTCTCCAAGTTTTGTGAACAAGTTCTTCCCTTCACAGGCAATTCCAAGTTTTTTCACCTGCGTTTCAAAAATATCATCCAGTTCTTCGATCACATACAGCTTGTCTACCTTCTGAGCAAAATCGCGGATCATCTGTTCCGGCAACGGAAAAATAAGACCTAATTTTAAAACGCTCGCCTTTTCTCCCAACGCTTCCTTGACATATTGATAGGCGATACCAGAACAAATCACGCCGATCTTGGTATCTGCCCATTCAATTCTGTTCAGGCCAGTTGTTTCCGCAAAAAGAGACAGTGCTTCCAGTCTCCGCTCCACTTCAATATGACGGGTTTTGGCAAAAGCGGGCATCATCACATATTTCTGCGGATTCTTCACATAATCCTTTAAAGGCTTTTCTTCTCGCGGACATTCTTCCACAATGCTTTGGGAATGAGATACCCGGGTAGAAAGCCGGAAAAGTACCGGTGTATCAAAATCTTCTGAAATTTCATATGCCGCTTTGATAAAATCTTTGCATTCTTTGGAATCAGAGGGCTCCACCATCGGCAATTTTGCCGCTATGGCGTAATGCCGGGAATCCTGCTCATTTTGGGAAGAATGCATGCCCTGATCGTCGGCTACGGCAAGGATCATACCGCCGTTCACTCCGGTATAACTGGAAGTAAACACCGGGTCCGCCGCGACATTCAATCCTACATGCTTCATCGCACAAAAAGATCTGGCTCCGCCAAAACTCGCACCAATAGCCACCTCTGCCGCTACCTTTTCATTGGGCGCCCATTCCGCATATACTTCTTCATATTTGGCCACATATTCAGAAATCTCCGTGCTAGGTGTTCCCGGGTAACTCGAAACCACACGGCAACCTGCTTCATACAGGCCTCTGGCAACAGCTTCATTGCCAAGCATCAGCCTTTTCATGTTAATACCTCCCTTTTATCCCATCACATGCTCCACAAAAATTTTAATACCAATCGAGATTAAAATGAGTCCACCCAACAGTTCTGCCTTTTCTTTTAAGAAGGAGCCGAATTTTTTGCCAATCCAAACGCCGACGGCCGAAAAAACAAATGTTGTAGCCGCAATGAAACCTGCAGCGGACCAGATATTAACGTCCATTACTGCAAAACCGATTCCTACCGCCAGTGCGTCAATACTGGTGGCCACTGCCTGTACTGCAAGGAGCCGGAGTGTAAAAGTTTTTTCACAGCTTTCCTCTTCTGGGTGGCGCATCTGTGAAATTGCCTCCCAAACCATTTTACCGCCGATAAATCCCAGCAAGATCAAGGCGATCCAATGGTCCAGGCTTTTTATGTATACACTAAAGGTCTGCCCGGCAAAGTAACCGATAATCGGCATCATTCCCTGGAACAGACCAAAAGCAAATGCAATTAAGAAAAAACCGGAACGGCGTAGTTTTTGAAAACACAAGCCGTCTGAAATCGATACCGCCATTGCGTCCATCGAAAGGCCCACTGCAAGAAAAAATAACGTCAAGATGTCCAAATTATCCCCACCATTGCGAAAGATTAGTAATTTTGATTATAGTATAACTGCAACATAATGTCAATTCAACCCTTTAAAGTGGCAGACATTCTCTTTCAAATTTGCAAAAAAATGTCATTTCATTGCAAATTCACAGATTCTTCACCAAATAATACTGCTGTTTGATGTAGAATATCATATTAGAATATCAGCATATCAACGCAAAGGATGGAGCGCTTTTTGTTCGGATATATCAGACCTTTTCAGCCAGAACTGCGAATCAAAGAATATGAAGCGTACAAATCCGTCTACTGTGGCCTTTGCAAAGAATTAGGCCGACAATACGGCATTTTTGCCCGGTTCACGCTAAGTTATGATTTTACCTTTTTAGCAATTCTTTCTATGGCTGTGCAAAAGGATCCGCCGGAATTCGGCAAAATCCGTTGCTTGATAAACCCATTAAAAAAATGTTCTGCCTGCCACAAAGACGGCATTACAGATCGAATTGCCGCACAGGCGATGATTACACTATATTACAAATGTCAAGATCAGCTGTCAGATGAAAATTTTGCACTGAGGCTGCCTGTCCGCGTCGCCCTTCCCTTTTTCCGACATTGCTGGCGCAAAGCCCGGCAGAAGGATGAGGAGTACGATCGTTCGGTTTCGGATATGGTACAGGCACAGCAGTTTGTGGAGTCCCAAAAGGCGGGACCTGATCCGGCGGCGGAACCTACTGCTCGGTATTTATCCCTCACTTGTGAGGCATTATCAAATGATCCATCTCAAAAACGGGTCCTATCCCGATTCGGATACCTTTTGGGACGTTATGTTTATCTTTCTGACGCATTGGACGATTTGGAAAAAGATGAGAAAAAGAATCGGTTTAACCCATTTTTACAATCTCATAGCGTTTGTGAATTAAAAAGCCTTTCCTATTCACCTGCTGTGGAAAGCCTTTACAGCACCATTGCTGAATTGGAAAAGGCATTTGCATTGTTAAAGCTCAATGATTGGCAACCAATTTTAGAGAATATTATCTATTTTGGCCTAAAACAGTCCTTGCAGAATATTTTGCACAAAAAGGAGAAAAATGCATGACTGATCCTTATAAAGTGTTAGGTATTTCCTCTTCCGCTTCAGACGAGGAGGTCAAAAAAGCATATCGGGATTTAGCACGAAAATATCATCCGGACCATTACCAGAATGATCCACTATCTGATTTGGCGGAAGAAAAAATGAAAGAAATCACCGCTGCTTATGACCAGATTATGGACATGAGGCGTGGCAGCAAAGCAAATTCCGGGAATTCTTCTCCGGGGCAATCCCAATTTTCAGATATCCGCCGCATGATTAACAACAACCGGATTACCGAAGCAGAGGAATTGCTCGACGGAGTTCCGCAGGCTTCGCGAGACGCTGAGTGGTATTTTTTGAAAGGCAGCGTTTTCTACACCAGAGGTTGGCTGGACGAAGCTTACCGGCATTTTAACCAGGCCGTCCAGATGAATCCCAACAATCAGGAATATCGCATGGCATTACAGCAAATGAGCTGGCAGCGCGCACACGGTACCAATCCCGGCTCTATGCCCGCTGGAGGCATGTATTGTTCTCCATGTAATTTCTGCACCTCAATGGTCTGCGCCGACTGCTGCTGCCAGTGTATGGGGGGGCGTGGCTGCTGCTAACTGCGTCATGACAAAATCTCGGGGGGATCATTATGCTCAAAAAAAGTTCCCAGGTGGCATTGGGCGGCGTAGTGGCCTCCCTTTGCATTTTACTGATGTTGATGACTGGCTTTTTTCCTTTTCTCACTTATGCGGCTCCTGCTGCTGCCGGTTTTCTTCTCATTGCGGTGATTGTAGATTGCGGTTATCGTTGGGCTATGCTGGTATATCTGGTGGTTGCGTTGTTATCCATTTTTGTGGTACCGGATAAGCAGGCTGCTATGATTTTTGTTTTTCTCGGCTACTATCCCGTGTTAAAGGACTATCTGGATCATCATATGAAAAGCCGGGCCGTGCAATGGATCATCAAATTTGCCGTTTTTAACCTCTCCATTCTGGCTGCCTATGGTTTAATGATTTATGTATTCCAAATGCCGGATGTTATGACTGAAATGGGAACTTTAGGCCAGTTCACTGGTTTGGTGACCTTATTAGCCGGCAATATTGTTTTTATCGTATTTGAACTGGCACTGACCCGCATTTTTTATTTCTACCGTCATTTTTTCCGTCCTCACTTTTTGCGAAAAGTAAAATAAACATAGAAATTTTTTGTGATTCGCTATATTTCGACAATACTTTTTGCCGGAATTTGCTAGAATTGATTCATCCCCAATACATTTTGTAAAAAGCCGCCGTCCATTTTTTTGGACGACGGCTTTTTTCATCTGCTTTTTTGTTCTGCGGACAACAATTCATAAAAATGACTGGCATATTCCCGGCAAAAACTATCTGTCGCTTCCGGGACTCGATCCAACGGAAAAGGGATTCCCATTTGGCTATACTTTTCCTTGCAAAGTTTTCGAAACGGCAAAAACTCCACCTTCTGGACACACTTTTTCCCGGCGAGCAGATCGGCCAGGCGAAAAAGATTCTCCCGAGAGTCGGTGATACCCGGAACAACGACCTGCCGAATCCAAACCGGGATTTTCTGCCGCTCCAGCAGCAAAAGAAAATCCATAACTTGCCGCAAAGAACCTCCAATTTTTTCGTCATAGTCCTGCTCAGTGGTCATTTTCATATCCAATAGCACCAAATCTGTCTCTTTCAGCAAAGGCATCAAACTTAACGGGTTTGCCCCATGGCCGCTGGTATCCAGCACCGTATGGATGCCGGATTCCCGGCACAGACGAAAAATCTCTGTAACAAACTCTGCTTGAAGCAGCGGTTCTCCACCAGAAACTGTAATGCCACCCGTCTCGCCAAAATATGACCGATAACGGCTTACTCTGCGGACGACTTCTTCTGCGCTGAAAGACACTCCCTTCGTTTTATCCCACGTATCAGGATTATGACAATAAATACAACGAAGGGGACATCCCTGCAGAAACACAACGCAGCGAACGCCGGGTCCGTCCAATGTACCCAACGACTCAAATGAATGGACAAATCCGTTCATGGAATCACCTCTTGATTACATCGCCTGATGAAAGGTTCGGCTGATAACCTCTTTTTGCTGTTCCTTGGAAAGACGGTGGAAATTAACAGCATAGCCGGAGACACGAATGGTCAAATTCGGATATTTCTGAGGATCTTCATATGCTTCCATCAGTTTTTGTTTATTCAGTACATTTACATTGATATGATGAGCGTTCTGCGCAAAATAACCATCTAGGATACCCACCAAGTTATCCACTCTCTGTTCTTCCGTTTTTCCAAGAGTATCCGGCGTAATAGAAAAAGTATTGGAAATTCCATCACGGCAAATTTCATACGGCATTTTGGCAACCGAGTTCAGCGATGCCAATGCGCCGTTTTGCTCCCGATTGTGCATCGGATTGGCACCTGGAGCAAAAGGCTGCCCCTTTACACGCCCATCCGGTGTCGCACCGGTTTTTTTACCGTATACCACGTTGGAAGTAATGGTTAAAACCGATAAAGTATGCATCGCGCTACGGTAAGTAGGATTGCGTTTGAGCTGCGTATAAACCTCTTCCAGCGCCGTCTTGGCAATTTGATCCACCCGGTCATCATCATTTCCATATTTCGGGAATTCTCCTGTGGTCTCAAATCCTTCAATCAGCCCATTTTCATCCCGTACCACTTTTACGTTTGCATAGCGAATCGCGCTGAACGAGTCAGCCAATACTGAAAGACCCGCCACACCAAATGCCATAAATCGTTCTACATTCGTATCATGCAGCGCCATCTGCGTTTTTTCGTAAGCATATTTGTCATGCATATAATGGATGACATTCATCGTATTGACATACAATTTACACAGCCATTCCAAATAGATATGCCATCTTCCGCGAACTGCTTCAAAATCTAATATTTCCCCGGCATAAGGCTCCATCTGCGGCCCCAGTTGAATACCGGTCAGCTGATCCCGGCCACCGTTCAGCGCCAGCAAAAGCAGTTTTGGCAAATTGCAGCGCGCACCGAAAAACTGCATCTGCTTTCCAACTTTCATTGCGGACACACAGCACGCGATTGCATAGTCATCTCCATAAATCGGCCGCATCACATCGTCATTTTCATACTGAATGGCATCGGTTTCCACCGATACGCGGGCACAATAGCGCTTAAACGGCTCAGGAAGTTTTTTCGACCACAAAACAGTCAGGTTTGGTTCTGGTGCAGTGCCCAAATTATAAAGTGTATGCAGAAAACGGAACGAGCTCTTAGTCACCAAAGGTTTACCGTTTTCCCCTACTCCCCCAATGCTTTCCGTAATCCACATCGGGTCTCCACCGAACAGCTCATTGTACTCTACCGTGCGCAAATGACGGGCTGCACGCAGCTTCATCACAAAATCGTCTACCAGCTCCTGCACGCCAGTTTCGTCCAATATGCCCCTCGCCATATCCCGCGTGAAATAAATATCCAAAAATGTGCTGACACGGCCTAAAGACATTGCCGCGCCATTTTGCTCCTTAATTGCGCCCAGATAACCAAAATACAGCCACTGAACCGCCTCTTTTGCATCGGCAGCAGGCTCACTGATATCATAACCATACATAGAAGCCATCTCTTTGAGCTTTTGCAAAAAGGCAATCTGCTGAAACAGTTCTTCACTTTGGCGGATGGCATCCGTATCCATTACCCCCATGGCAATATCCGCTTTATCTTTTTTCTTTTCCTCAATCAGGCGGTCAATACCATAAAGCGCAACCCGGCGATAGTCCCCGATAATACGCCCTCTGCCGTAAGCATCCGGCAGACCGGTGATGACCCCGCATTTTCTGGCCTTGCGCATTTCGTCTGAATAAACGCGGTAAACACCGTCATTATGCGTTGTGCGGTAAGTGAATTCCTGTTCTACCTTTTCAGACAGCTTGTATCCATAAGCCTCACAGGCAGAACGGGCCATTCGAATCCCGCCAAACGGATTCACGCCACGGGTCAGCGGTTTCTCCGTTTGATAGCCGACGATCAGTTCCAACTCTTTATTCAGATAAGCGGGTTTATAATTAGTCAAGGAAGAAACGTGCTCAGTGTCTACATCTAAAACGCCGCCATTTTCCTGCTCTTGACGAAGCAGTTCTTCAAATTGGGCTAATAATTTTCGTGTTCTTTCTGTCGGGCTGGAGAGAAAGCTTTCATCTCCGGTATAAATTGTGTAGTTATCCTGAATAAAGCTTCGTACATCAATGTGCTCTTTCCAGCTCTCCCCTGCAAATCCCATCCAATTTTTATGCTCCATAGAACTTTTCCTCCTAATTTGATTGTAAAATTCTATTTTCATGGTCTTTTTTAAGATCACCGAACAAAAGAAAAAGGGCAATCCTAAAAAAGATTGCCCAGACGGTCGGCTAAAAATCCCCATGCTCCCTTGTGGTTACCCACTCACCGTCAGTCACATGGTTTTTTGAATTGCCACCAGTATAATAGAACTCTCCAGTTCTGTCAAGTAAATCTTGTCCATTTTGGAAATCCAAACAATATTTTCTCACGGAAAGTATTGGAATCCAACGATTCCAACAAGCGCTTAAAAGTGGAGAGATCCAATCACAAGATAATTCCATTCCTGCCAGAAATAAAGCACGACAAGCGCTTCTATTCCAACGCTGATGGCCAAGTCAATATAGTCCTTGCGCTTGATCGCCCAGCCAAAAAGAACCAGCGGAATTAAAATTCCGATAATGCCCATCTTTTTGCCGAAATCCAACAAAGGATTCATAATATACAGGTTATAGGCATGAAACAGTCCGGAAAAGAACTTTCCCATATCATTATCGCCCATCAGCCAACCCAAAATAAACATGATAACCGGCAGAATAAAATAGATGTACGCCATCCATTGCCAGCTTTTTTTCAAATCAAAAATACTCTTTTTTTGTTCCATACTGCCTCCTAATTTAATGTGGCTCCGCCGTAATTTTGGGAATAAGCCAAATAGCCGTCGGTATAGACCACCGTATTATCCTGCAAAACCCATAATGCCTGGACACCAGCCTTTTGCGCTACTCTTTTCGATTCCTCTAATGGTAATGTAAACAACCAGGTAGAAAGCAGATCCGCTTCCCCGGAATCTTCCGTAATAACAGTTACAGACTGGTAATAATCTGCAGGGTACAAACTGTCCGGATCGATGATATGATGAATTTTTTTTCCGTCCGCCAGATAATAACGCTGATAATCCCCACTGGTTACAACCGACAAATCATTGACATACAAAAAATCGATTGGTTCCGCATTGGGATCTTCCGCAGTATTCGGATTCATAATACTGATATTCCACTTTTTGCGTTCCGAATCAACCGGTTCGGAAAAAGTCCTGACGTTACCACCGCCGCTGATGCTGAAAGAGGTAAACCCCATATTAAACAGCTCTTCCCCTACTTTTTCTGTTGCATACCCCTTTGCCAGCGCGCCAACATCCAAAGACATTCCTTTTTCCGTTAAAAAGACAGTCTGAGCTTCTTCGTCCAACTGAACTTTCTGTAAGTCCGCCAGCAAATTGGCCTGTTCCAGTTCTTCTTTCGGAGGAAGCGTTCCCTCAGCAGCATTCTCAAAACGCTCCCGATAATCGTGCCAGATTTCCAGCACCGGTCCTAACGCAATATTCACCTGTCCCTGGCTTTTTTCGCACCACGTCATACAATATTCCAAAAACTCGAACAAATCTTTTGACACTTTAACCGGAGAGATTCCTGCGTTATCGTTAATTGTTTTGATATTCGTCACGTCAGTATACGCTTCGTATCGGTCAAAAAGCTGGTGAAAATATTGAAAACGTTCCTGCGCATATGAAAGATACCGGTCAAAATCCCGTTCCTTTTGAACATATCCAACAATCGTTACAACTGTATCGAATGTTCCATAAAATTCTCCCCGGTATCGTTCATATTTTTGTGAATTGCATCCCGGAAAAATCAGGCAAAGCATACAGCATATAAGAAGAAACCATCTTTTTTTCATCCGTTCATCCCATTCAAAAAAATTGACCACGTACTTGCCCAGTCTATTATGTATCGGCAAAATTACCTATTTGAAAATCTAATTCTTCTCTATTATAGCAAAAATTAGGCGGGATGCAAGCCAGTTCTTATGGAAAAAACCAACTTGAATTTTGTGACAGTTTCGTGTATAATGAAAAACGTAGCATTTCTTGTTTATAGTTGTGCATAAACTTAGGAATGCTAAATAAAAAGAAGACACTTGTTATTTTTGTGACAAGAAACTGGAGGTCTACAAATGAAAAAAATCATTGCTTTGACTCTGGCCCTGTTGATGCTGGCCGGCTGTGGCGCTACCACCGTAAAAACCGGACTGGGTGCCATCACCACTGGTTCCGCTTCTGACGCTACTGACGATGCGGACGGCAAATTCCAGGCAAATGTGACCATCTGTGCTGCTACTTTCGATGCCAACGGCAAAATCCTGGGCGTATCTTTTGATGCGATTCAGCCGAAAGTAACTTATGATGTCGAGGGTAAAGTTGTCACCGTCAGCGAAGAGCAGAAAACCAAAAAAGAGCTGGGCGACGAGTATGGCATGAGAGATTATTCCGGCATTAAAAAGGAAGTCGGCGAGCAGATGACCGCTCTGGAAGATTACCTGAAAGGTAAAACCGCTGCGGATGCTGTTGCTACTCCTACCAAACAGAGAGACGAAGAACATACTCGCGTACCGGATGTTGCTGATCTGGAAAGCAGCTGCACCATTGATATCGGTTCTTTCCTGGATTGCTTGCAGAAAGCTTACGATAACGCGAAATAATTTTGTTTTTCGAATTCCTTTTTTAGCACAACCACTCAACTTGAGTGCAAACGGGACTGGTTCAGCCAGTCCCGTTTTTTATGCCAAATTTATTGGCAAAGAAATATTGTGAAAAGATCAACACTAAAATATTGAAACAATCAAATTTTTGAAAAATTTGTTTTTGACAAATTCCACCTCCTTCTGTCCAATGAATAAGATAGTTTTTCATATGGGTGAGCTCTTCTCTGCTCCTGTTTCGATACTATTTTTCTCAGCTTCTTACTGCAACGATTTATTTTATGTATTCTCTTTAAATCAAAACCACCAGTTAAACTGGTGGTTTGCATCAGCCCTAAAAGGGCTTATTACTGGCCAGCGTCTCAAGACGCATCGAATGGTCCGCCAATCGCATTACTTTTACAGGCCGCCGCTAAA
>Ga0129308_1000511_pt1 | contig 56865 bp, 54 predicted proteins | sample L827metagenome_FD_94440 | JGI IMG/M metagenome (GOLD analysis project Ga0129308, IMG submission 94440) | Ring-tailed lemur group fecal microbial communities from Wisconsin, USA - L827 metagenome | ecosystem: Host-associated > Mammals > Digestive system > Large intestine > Fecal | place: USA...
CACTGTGCCTTACATCTCTAAAGTGACAGGGATTCCTATTGTTCATCTGGCAACCGCTGTGATTTTAGGAAAAGCCCTGAAAGACTTCCCATATGGCACCGGACTTGCGAAAAAACAGCCATTATATGCCATCAAAATGCCTGTGTTCTCTTTTGAGAAAATTCGTGGTGCTGATGTAAATTTAGGACCGGAAATGAAGTCCACAGGAGAATGTCTGGGGATTGCCCCACGTTTTGAGGATGCCTTATATAAAGCCTTTTTAGGCGCTGGATTCGATTTGCCTAAGCATGGCAAAATGGTCATGACTTTATGTGATCAGGAAAAAGAAGAAGGCCTTGATACCGCTAAAGAATTCCAAAAACTGGGATATACGATTTATACAACTGAAGGCACTTATCAGTATTTTAAAGACCATGGCGTATATACAAAATTAATTCATAAATATGAAGAGCCGGAACCAAATCTGATGACTTTGATTTTTGATCATTGTCTGGATTTGATTATTGATATTCCTAACCGCGGTGCGGATCGTATGAAAGATGGTTTTATTATCAGACGTCATGCAATTGAAACTGGAGTCAATGTGATGACATCTTTAGATACAGCCAATGCGCTGTTAACGAGTCTTAAAGAGAAACATGAATTGCCAGAACCATTGGATATAGCGGAATTAAATAATATTTAAATAGGAGGGTGTACAATGCTGGAACTTGAAAATGTTCATGAAGAATGTGGGGTATTTGGTGTATACGGACATCAGGATGCAAGCTTTCTCTGTTATTATGGACTGCATAGTCTGCAGCATCGCGGACAGGAAGCCGCAGGTATTTTAGCCCGTGACGGACGGCGCTTTAAATTACATAAAGGACAAGGATTAGTTAGCGAAGTATTCAATGATGGCATTCTTTCTCGTTTAAAAGGTGATGTGGCCATGGGTCATGTGCGCTATGCAACGGCTGGTGATGGGGGACTGGCCAATGTTCAGCCAATGTTATTTCAGACCTTAAAAGGCTGCCTGGGAATTTGTCATAATGGGAATATTATTAACTGGCGGGTATTGAAAGCCAAACTTGAAAATCAGGGCAGTATCTTTCAATCTACATCAGATACGGAAATCATTGGGCACTTGATGATGCGCACAAGCGGCCATATGATTGATCGTATTAAAGCAACACTTAATCAGTTAGACGGCGGCTTTGCTTTGCTGTTTTGTCACGAAGAGGCAATGTATGCTTGCCGTGATTGTTATGGGCTCAGACCATTGTCTATTGGACAATTGCCCGGCGGCGCTTATGTCTTTGCTTCTGAAACCTGTGCTCTGGAAATCGTGGGCGCCAAATTTGTTCGGGATGTAGAACCTGGAGAAATTGTCCGCGTTAAAAATGGTCAGCTGCTATCAACCTTTTACAAAGAAAAAATGCCGCATCACTCAATGTGTGCGATGGAATACATCTACTTTTCCAGACCGGACAGTGAAATAGAAGGCATTAATACGCATACGGCAAGAAAAAACGCTGGAAAACAACTTTATCTTGAATCTCCTACGGACGCTGACGTGGTGATTGGCGTTCCTGATTCATCACTTTCTGCCGCAATTGGCTATGCCGAAGCTGCAGGTATTCCTTATGAAATGGGCCTGATTAAAAATAAATATGTGGGCAGAACATTTATTCAGCCTACGCAGGCGCTGCGTGAACAGGGAGTCAGAATGAAATTGTCGGCGATTTCCAGTATCGTCAAAAATAAACGCGTGATTATGATTGATGATTCTATTGTGCGGGGAACAACGAGCAAAAGAATTGTCCGCTTATTAAAAGAAGCGGGTGCCAAAGAAGTACATGTCAAAATTGCCTCTGCACCTTTCAGATATCCATGTTTTTATGGTGTAGATTTTGCGACATTTGAAGAGCTGATTTCCAATCGCTTAAAACCAGATGCCCTAAGAGAATACATCGGCGCAGATTCTCTGGCTTTTTTATCCCTGGAAGGTTTAAAAAAATCCTGTGGGAACGAACATTTGTGCCTGGCATGTTTTAATGGTGTTTATCCAACCGCTTTATATGATTCATTAGAAGCCGCCAATAATGTTAATAAATAGAAGCAGCAGCCCTGCTTCTTTTTTTGTCTGATTGAATTTTCTATGCTTAATAGATATAATAGAAAGAGATTGAGGGGATGATGAAAATGTGCAAAGAAAACGAAAATATTGTTACCGAGAGATTAACGATCAGAAACGTAGTTCAAGAGGACGCTGCAGCTATTTATGAAATATGGTCAAATCCAAATAACCAGAAATATATGGGGGATCCTGTTAGTTCTTTGGATGAGGTTATAGAAATCTGCAAGAATAAAGAAGAAAATCATCAATTCAAAGATGGTCTGCTAAGAGTCGCTGTGTTAAAAGAAAGCCAGGAAATTATAGGCACCTGCTGCTTTGGTGCCTGGGAAGAACCGGATCGCTGGGGATGTGGCTATTCTATTAAAGAGAACTGCTGGCATCAGGGATTTGCCACAGAAATTCTGAAGGGGATTCTTGATTTTGCTAGGGAATGTAATGTAAAAATCTTTGAAGCAAGCTGTGCCCATGAAAACGAAGCCTCTGGTCATGTTTTAAGAAAATGTGGTCTGATTTTCGATCATAAGAGTACTTTTAAACAGCCAATGTTGAATGTGGTTTATGAAGAAGACAATTATGTGCTGTATATATAGGGATTAGAAGCCTGGGTAATACTTAATTAGAAAGGCATACAGGAGGGGGAAAAAACATTTGAAATTTGTACTTATTATTGGCAGTGGTGCAGTTGGCAAAATGACTGTAGGCCAGGCGTTGATGAAAAAAACGGGTCTTCGTCTGTTTTATAATCATCTGATGATTGAACCTGTCATTGAAATATTTGGATATTATGATGGAAAAGTGACAGAGCAGCTGAGGGAAGTCATCTTTAAATCATTTGTAGAGAGTCAGTGTGATGGGATGATTTTTACTTATATGTGGGCTTTTGACAGCCCGGAAGACTGGACCTATATATTAAATATTGTGAAGCTTTTTGAGGATTACGGCGCTCAGATTTATTGTGTTGAATTAGTTGCTGACCAGGAGATACGCCTGCAGCGCAATCAAACGGAGAATCGCTTATTACATAAGGCGTCAAAACGAAATCTGGCATTTTCCAGACAGTGCATTTTAAATGAAGACAAGGAATACCGTTTAATTAGTAAAGAAGGCGAAATTCCTTTTAAAAACTACATGAAAATTGATAATTCATATCTCACGCCTGAAATAGTTGCAGATATGATCATCGAAAACTTTGGCTTTTGATTTTTTAGCGAGTCATGAGGTTAACGATAAATCCACGAGGGGAGATTTAATGAACTATTCATATTTTCAGAATAAGCTATTAAATATTTTGAAAAATGATAGTTTTGAAATTCAATGGGTATGAAAAAAGAAGGTGCTGCGGACACCTTCTTTTAGATCTCAAAAGTCCCGAGTTGTTTTAAAGGAAGTTTTGGCAAAAAATAATGGATTAGGAGTGGGACAATTGATGGGGGTATACATAGAAATCAATCGGTTAGTCATTGCTAACCACGAATATATTATAGCTAATGCATATATAAAATGCAATCTTTTTTTGTTAGTTTAAGTAAACAATATTAATAGGTTTAAATTTTTCTTGTCTGGTTAGAATAATATCTGTAGAGGAGGCAGAAAAATGTCTAAAATTACAGATATAAAAGCCAGAGAGGTTTTGGATTCACGAGGTAATCCGACAATTGAAGTAGAAATTCAAACAGAATTTGGCGGGTTTGGCAGGGCAATTGTTCCCAGTGGTGCCAGTACCGGAGAAAGAGAAGCTCTGGAATTGAGAGATCGGGATAATTCCCGATATTTGGGTAAAGGCGTTTTGCGCGCCGTGGAACATGTCAATAAGAAAATTGCTTCTGAGCTAATCGGAATGAATTGCTTTGATCAGAACGCTATTGATCAGAAGCTGCTGGAGATGGATGGAACGCCATTTAAGAAAAATCTGGGTGCCAATGCAACGCTAGGTGTTTCAATGGCTGCCGCGCACGCAGCTAGTTCAGAACTGGGGATACCGTTATATCGTTACTTGGGAGGCTGTAATGCGAAAACAATGCCTGTGCCAATGATGAATGTTTTAAATGGTGGTTCACATGCTGATTCGACAGTTGACTTTCAGGAATTCATGATCATGCCTGTGGGTGCAGCGAATATGCATGAAGCTGTACGCATGGGTGCAGAAACATTCCATCATTTGCGAACTGTTTTAAAAGACAGAGGGTATAACACTAATGTCGGTGATGAAGGCGGTTATGCACCAGATTGTAAGCATGGCAATGAAGAACCATTAGCATTAATTGTTGAAGCTATTAAGAAAGCCGGTTACATACCCGGAGATGATATTTGCATTGCCATGGATGTCGCTGCAAGTGAGTTTCATAATCATGAGACCGGATTATATGATTTTAAAAAATCTGGTCAGGCTTCAAAGTGTACAGATGAAATGATTGACATGTATGCTTCATGGATTGAAAAATATCCGATTATTTCTATTGAAGATGGTCTTGGTGAAAGAGACTGGGAAGGCTGGAAAAAGCTTACAGATAGATTAGGCAAAAAGGTTCAGCTGGTTGGTGACGATTTATTTGTTACAAATCCCAGTATCTTAAAAGAAGGTATTGAAAAAGGAATTGCAAATTCTATTTTGATTAAAGTTAATCAGATTGGTACATTAACTGAAACAATGGATGCCATAGAGATGGCTAAACGTGCTGGTTATACTTGTGTTGTTTCCCATCGTTCCGGAGAAACAGAGGATACTACGATTGCCGATTTGGCAGTAGGATTAAATGCCGGACAAATTAAAACGGGCTCCTTATCACGAACAGACAGAATTGCCAAATACAATCAGCTAATGCGTATTGAAGATGCCTTAAAAGCTTCTGTTTATTTACAGAAAAATGCACTATACCAATTAAATTTGAATGAGGAAAGCTATTAGTAACTTTCCTTTTTTATGTTATAATCTTATTGGGGATGATGCAAATGGAGTATGTGCTTAATACATTAAAAGAAGCTGCAAAAGCAAATAAACTGGTTATTTTTGTTGGTGCCGGCGTATCTAAAAATTCCGGAGTTCCAACCTGGGGCGATATTGTTCGTCAGTTCGCTAAAGCTTTACGTTATGAATGCTGCGAAAATTGTACATTTCAAAATGATTCATGTCATCAGCATTGTTTCTCTGATTATCATTTTTGTACTGATGAGTATATCCAGATTCCTCAATATTATTATAGTGCATTTGGCAAGGAAGCCTATATCCAGACCATTGCGAAAACTTTTCATCACATATATCAGCCAAATATTCTTGATGATTTAATTGCTGCTTTAAGACCCAGCCACATTATTACTACTAATTATGATCATTTATTAGATAATTATGGCTATGAGGTTATCAAGCGTGATGCAGATTTATTAAAGGCCAAAAGCCAGCATTATCTCATTAAAATGCATGGTGATCTGGATTGCCTGGAGGAATTAGTTTTAAAGGAAGACGATTATCTTCAGTATAGTGAAACCCACCCATTGATCGAATTATTTATTAAGTCACTTTTGATTGACCATACTTTTCTTTTTGTGGGCTATTCGCTTAATGATTATAATCTGAAAACTTTTTTAAGCTGGATTGATTATTTAGGCAGAAATCATCATGTTAAACATGAAATGCATCATAATTTTTTGATGAGTGTCGATATTGGCAATAAGAATTATCTGCTCGATTATTATTTTCAAAAAAATGTTGTTGTGATCGATTTAAATCATTTGCCTGATTCATTAAAAGCATTAGCCGGCAAGTGTCAGCTAGCCGATCCGGTAGGACAAAAAGTATATGCGGTATTAGCTGAACTGAAACGGGAATTGGATGAATAATCATTTAAATAGATTTTTTTACAGGGATGTGATAAGATTAAGTACGATTTAAGGGGGAATGAGCCATGCGTAAACGTCAGGTTTTTGGCTGGATTTTATTTTTAATCGGGTCACTGTTTTTACTGTTCAGTATTTTAAGAGACCACCATGTATATTTAGGCGTATTTAACTCAATTTATCGTTTTTTGGATTGGTTTTCACTGGGCGCTTTTTTTGAATTAGTTTTTGAAAGCTTTGAAAGTGTATTTAAATTTATCAAAGATTATTTTTGGTATCTGTTTTTAATCGCTTTGGGTATCACCCTGGCCTTCAGTGCGAAAAATCGGAATGAACATGAGGATGGCATGTATTCAGATTCAGGAAATTATAAAAGGCATTATGAGGATGATGGGGAAAGAAAAAAGTTCTGTCGTAATTTAGATGATATGAAACTTGCCGGTGTTTGTTCTGGATTCGCTTATTTACTTCAAGTAGATCCAACAATTGTACGCATTATCGTACTTTTTGCCGGTTTAATGACAAGCGGTACAATCATCTTTGCTTATATTTTGTTAGCGATTTTGCTGCCCGGTGAACATCTCGGGTAGTCTTTTTTTGTTTATCATGGTTTTTTTAATGTATCTATGATAAAATAGGCACATGAGGTGATTAAAATGGTAAATTTTAAAGAAGAAGTTTTAAAAATCAAAGATGATATGATTGCTGATATTCAAACGATTTGTCGGATTGATTCTGTACTTGATCCTGATACTGCTAAGGAAAATCAGCCATTTGGCAAAGGCTGCCGCGAAGCTTTGGACTGTATGCTGGGATTTGGACGCCGGGATGGTTTTGAAGTTAAAGATGTAGACGGCTATGCTGGGCATATTGATATTGGCGAAGGAGAAGAAGTCATTGGTGTTTTAGGACATTTGGATGTTGTACCTATTAATAAAGAAGGCTGGATTTATCCGCCATTTTCTTGTACGTTACATGATGGCGTACTTTATGGCCGAGGCACTTCAGATGATAAGGGACCAACCATTGCGGCATACTATGCAGCTAAGTTGATTCATGAATTAAAGCTGCCAACAAAACGCAAGATTCGTGTTATTTTTGGCTGTGATGAAGAGTCAGGCTCACGGTGCATGAAACATTATTTTTCTAAAGAACCATATCCAACATGTGCTTTTACGCCTGATGCAGGATTCCCGGTTTGTTATGGGGAAAAATCAGGATGTGGATTTAGAATCAGCGGCACCTGTGAACCAGATCGTTTAATTTCATTGAAAGCAGGAGATCGTGCTAACATTGTCCCTGAAGTGGCAAAGGCGATAGTCAAAGGAAATGTGGAAGATTATCAGGAAAGCTTTGAAAATTTCCTGAATGCTAATCAGGTCACCGGTTCTTTAAATGCCACAGAGTCAGGCGTAGAAATAACATTGGTCGGCAAATCTGCGCATGCATCTACACCAGATTTAGGACGCAATGCAGTGGTTATTCTGGCAAAATATTTAAATGAAGTATTACATCACCCTGTGGCAGAATGGATTGATAAGTATTTCAGAGATGATAATCATGCTCGCAGACTCGGTTTTTATTTTAATGGGGCTATGGGTGAAATCACTGTTAACTTGGGTATTATCAATTATGAAAATGGCGCAGTGAATATTGTATTAGACTGCCGCTGTCCACATGATATGGATTTTGATCATATGAGTGAATGTATGCATCAGGCGCTCTTGCCATTGGGCTGGAAAGAAGAACACCGCGTAGGACCATACCTTTTTGTGGATCCTGAATCTGAATTGATTCAGAAGCTGCATAATGCTTATGTAAAGCATACTGGTGATGTGAACGCTAAGCCAATGACAATGGGCGGCGGCACTTATGCGAAGTCTATGCCAAACACATGTGTGGCATTTGGTATGGAATTCCCTGGATCACCTAACCAGATTCATGAGAACAATGAAATACTGCGAATTGATGAACTGCTTTTAGGCTGTGCAATCTATGCTGAAGCTTTATATGATTTAGTAAAATAATTTAAGAAAAGAGTCAGTCCGTATAGGGACTGGCTCTTTTAGTTGATTGATGGGCTTAGTGAATAAGGATGACCTATCGTGGCATTCCTAAAAGATGGAATATTTGCTAATCTTGGATCTCTGTTAATAGAAGGAATCTTGTCGGCAATACTGCGGTCGATTGCTGATGAGTCATCTGCAGTATTGCCATCATCTTCAAACATGTCCTCAAAGCCATCTTCGACATCTCGGGCACCATTTTCAAGGTCATCGCCAATGTCATTGATTCCATCCTCAACATCATCTGTTATTCTTCTTGTCCCATCTTCAATTCTGTTAGTATCAGAATCGACTCGGGAACAGCCGCATAACAGCCATCCACATAATGCGAATGCAATCATTTTTTTCATAAACTCACCTCAAGCATATTATGTGAGCTTTTTTTTATTTCAAACATTTTTGTTTATAAAAAAGAAGAAAAGTCCATTCGTTCTTTTCTTCTTTGCTGAGTGTTAGTCTCTAATCATTGAAAGGGAAACTTTTTTTCTGGTCAAATCGACTTTTTCCACGTAAACCGTAACAATATCACCAACATTTACTTTTTCTAATGGATGTTTAATATATTCCTTACAGATTTTAGAAATATGCACTAATCCATCATTTTTTAATCCAATATCAACAAATGCTCCAAAATCCACAACATTTCTGACAGTTCCTTCCAGCTGCATGCCTTCTTTTAAATCCTCTAAATGCAAAATATCTTGTTTTAAAATAGGTGCTGCATAATGATCCCGAGGACTGCGCGTCGGATTTTGAAAAGCGTCAAGAATATCTTTAAGTGTATATTCATCAATATTGAGTGAAGTCTGCAAAACAGCTACATCTGCCTTTTTGACAGCTTCCTGCATCGCTTTACTGCCTAAATCATCAGCTTTCATTCCCAGTCTATTCAGAACATCATAAGCAGCTGCGTAACTTTCCGGGTGAATAGCGGTCATGTCTAATGGTTCATCTCCATCTACAATGCGTAAAAAACCAATTGCCTGTTCATATGTTTTTGCACCTAATCTAGGAACATTTTCCAATTCATGACGATCCATGAATTTGCCATTTTCATTACGATAATTAACAATTGATTTAGCCACCTGATTAGATAATCCGGCAACATATTTCAAAAGAGAAGGTGAAGCGGTATTAACATTTACGCCAACACGATTTACTGTTTTCATTACAACATAATCCAGCTGCTCTTCCAATTTTTTCTGATTCATGTCATGCTGGTATTGTCCAACACTAATTGCCTTTGGTTCAATTTTAACAAGTTCTGCCAGAGGATCCTGCAAACGACGGGCAATAGATACCGCCGAACGCTCTTCAACCTGAAAATCAGGAAATTCTTCTTTTGCGACCGGACTTGCAGAATATACAGATGCGCCTGCTTCAGAAACAATAACATAAGAAACATCCAATTGATGATCCTTAATTAGATCAGCGACAAATCTCTCTGTCTCACGACTCGCTGTACCGTTGCCAATCGCGATGATTTCAACTTTATATTTTCTAATTAAATCCAACATTTTTTTCTTATCTTCAGCATAACTTTTCTTTGGAATTGTCGGATAGATTTTATCAATTTTCAAAACTTTGCCAGTAGGATCAACGACCGCAAGCTTACAGCCTGTACGAATCGCCGGGTCAACGCCCAATACCATCTTATCTTTCATTGGTGCCTGCAACAAAAGTTTTTCAAGATTGATAGAGAAAATATTTAATGCCTGATTTTCTGCCATCTCTGTTAGTTCTGCGCGAATTTCCCGTTCAACGGATGGTGCCATCAATCTTTTGTAAGCATCTTTAACACATAATTTCAATTGTTCCAAAACAATCGTTTCTCTTTTTCTTAAAACTCTTTCCAAAAGACGTTCTAAAATCTTTTCTTCATCAACTTCAATACTTACAGAAATGACTTTTTCTTTTTCAGCACGGTTGACCGCAAGAACGCGGTGAGAAACAATCCGTTCAACACGTTCATGATAATCATAATACATTTCATATACGCGATCTTCATCGTCATGCTTTTTCTTTTCCTTTGTCGTTAAAACACCCTGATGAAAAAAGACATGCTTTACATACTGACGGTTTCTAGGATGATCGGCAATGATTTCGGCCAGAATATCTAATGCCCCGGCGATAGCAGCCGCAGCATCTGGTACTTCCTTATTAATATATTTTTCTGCTTCCTGCTCAAGATTTCCAAAACGAGGCAGTCTCCATATCCATTGACTTAAAGGTTCTAAGCCCTTAGCCTTAGCAGCGGTTGCCCGAGTTTTCTTTTTTTCCTTATATGGACGATAAAGATCTTCTACTTCACTTAATTTTTCACATGCTAAAATATCCTTTTTTAACTGATCATTCATCATGCCTTTTTCTTCAATCAAGCGAATAACATCTTCTTTTCTTGTTTTCAGATTCAGAGCATAATCATAAACTTTTTCAATTTCTCTAATCTCATCTTCATTTAATCCGCCAGTTGCTTCCTTTCTGTAACGGGCAATAAAAGGCACCGTATTGCCATCGGACAGCATTGACAGGACTGCTTTAACCTGTACATCACTTTTTTTCAATTGTTTCGCAACAAGTGCAATCATCTCTTCGTTCATCTTATTCCTCCTCAAACAAAAAAGGTCTCTGATTTTAATCTCATTAAGCACCTTTTTTATATACATTTTCAATTGATATGGCTAAAATTTATATTTTCCCTGATTGAACGTATCATTCATTATCTTTGGATCAAGATACATCTTTGCTTCTTCCTGATTTACAAAAAGATAAGTTGTGTGTTCATCAGAGAGCTGTACATTATCATCTGAAGCTTCACAAACAAATACAATGCCAACGATTTGCTTGTTTTTCCTTGTTACATGAAATGTAGAAACTGGCTGAATGACTTCAATTTGAAGTCCGGTTTCTTCTAAAGCCTCCCTTTTCATTGCCTCAACAGGTGTTTCATCATACTCCATGCCGCCGCCAGGCAATTCCCAATAGCCAAATGCATCTTTACTTGGATTCACTTTTTTTAGAATAAGCATTTTTCCTTGATAGAGCACAATACCTTTGACAGTAACATGAAACTCAGCTTTTGAACTCATCTAATTACCCCCTCAGAAGACATCATATATTTTATCATACAATGCTTTAAAGAAAAAGAAAATTCTAATAAATCATCCAGAAATTACCATTGATAAAATATGAATCCGTAAGTCTTTCATAATAGTTACAACAGTATGAGACAAATTTTTCCTCCTGATAGTGGAATTTAACTTTTCACTTTAGACATTTTCAACATTTATCTTGAAACTTTTTATCTCATCTGATATAATAATTAAGCAGTTTGAAGCGGACGTGGTGGAACGGTAGACACGCTACTTTGAGGGGGTAGTGGGAGTATTCCCGTGTGAGTTCAAATCTCATCGTCCGCACCATCTATAAAAATACGCTGATAAGTTCAGCGTTTTTTAATTTATTATAGTTCAATGGTAATTATTTGGTAATATTTTTGCTTGTTATTCAAATTTATTCATTATATTAATGGCTTTATCTTCCAATTCAGGTAACATATGTATGTATGTTTTCATGGTAACACTTATATCTGCATGACCTAGTCTTTTTGAAACAACAGTTACATCAATACCGTTATTAAAAAAAATGATGCATGGCTATGCCCATACATTATAATAAAGACAAATCGGAAAATTCCTGATATTTCAAGGGTTTGCTGGTTTGTCTTTATTCTTTTTCCACGGTTTTGACCACAAAAAAAGGCTCAAAAGACGGACCGGCAAGAGAGGTGTTTCATTAGATTTAAATCTCTCATTGCTCCAAAATAACAGAATATTGGACTTTGTGGAATAGCCGCCGCTTTGATTAGTGGAGGCTTTTTTATTATCGTATTCTAAAAAAGTTTAAATTTGCACAAAAAATGTAAAAAAAACAAAAGTTTTCAATCTTATGATAAACAAAAAACCTCGTCAATGATGAATGACGAGGTTAAAGTCTGTTTACTTAAATAATTTTTTTCCTAAAGAAGTGCCCTTTAATGCTCTTCTTAAAGCAAGATAAATCAGGCTGGCAATAATGACAGAAGTGATTGCATTAACAAAAGTGGCACCAGCTGTCCATGCGGCAAAGATTTTTGCTGCCTCGGAAGGAACGCCTAAAATGAAGTTTTTATAGAAATAGGAAACGATTGGCTCAGCAATAACATTGAATCCCATGCCGGCAACACAGGAAAGAACAGTCCATAAAGTTAGTTTTTTTGAGTCTTCAATCTTTGATAAGTGAGCATATTTGTGTGCTACAGCACCAGCAGTTAAGCCAATGCAGAATTTAAGCAAAAATGTTTTTGGAAATGAAGGCAGGTAGAGTGGATCAAGCAAATCTCCGATGCCCATACCAATTGCGCCGGCAAGTCCTCCAGGCACACCTCCCAGAATCAAAGCAGCTAAAACACAGAAAGTATTGCCCAAGTGAATAGCTGTGGTTTCTGTTCCTACGGGAATATTTATTTTGAAAAAAGTGAAACCAATATAGCACAGTGCAGCCATCAGGGCTGTCATCGCTATTTTTTGTACAGAATTTTTATTTGTATTCATTAACTTTTCCTCCTTAATTAAGTATGCTATAATAATAGCAGAAATCTGACATCATAAAATGGTCAAATTTGATAAAAAGGAGGGGGACAGATGGAAGTTATAACCATAAATTTTGAAAAAAAACAAGGTGTTCCACTTTATTTACAGTTATATGATACATTAGTTAAACAAATGCTGGATGGATTCATTAAGCAGGGGGACCGCTTACCGTCTGTCCGCCAGCTGGCTAAGCAGTTAAATCTCTCTAAATCAACGGTGGAAAATGCCTATGATCGTTTAGTTAGTGAAGGATATTTAATTTCCAGAGTCAAATCTGGATACTATTGTGATATTCCAATTATTAAAAAAGAAAAAGCAGTTATTGTACCTGATTATTCACATGATTCGAAAACAGAACCCATTCGTTATGATTTTTCCAGCCGTTCGATGGAATTGAGTCATTTCGACAGCAAGGTCTGGCGGCGCTATACACGTTACGCGCTCGAATACGACCAAATGATTGCTTCTTATGGTGAGAATCAGGGCGAATTGTTTTTAAGAGAGCAGCTATCAAACTATCTTTATCGTGAGCGAGGCGTCACTGCAAAACCAGATGAGCTTGTTATTGGTGCTGGCATTCAGCCTTTACTTTACCTTTTTTGCAGTTTATTTCGTCATACTACATTAAAAGTAGGATTTTTAGTCCCCGCTTTTAAACAGGCTGTTAGTGTTTTTGAGGACTGTCACCATGATATTGTTTTAATAGATGGACTTGAAGATTTAAAAAATCATCAAATAGATGTTCTGTACTTGAATCCAGCCTCTCTGGATTTGAAAATGAACCGGCGCGTTAAATTGTTAAATGATTTAAGAGAGCAGGGCATTTATCTTATTGAAGATGATCACAACGGAGAAATGCATTATTTAAGTGCGACTGTTTCAAGCATGCAGGGATTATTTGATAATGAGGGGGTATTCTATTTAAGCTCTTTTTCAAAATTGCTTTTGCCTTCAGTACGATTAGCCTGTATGAGTATTCCCAAATCATTTAAAAATATGCTTATGTCGCGGCTGAGGGCTTATAATCAAACTGCTTCCAAAATTGAGCAGCATGTATTAGCACAATATATTGAAGACGGTCATATGGAAAGGCGCGTTAAAAGACTGAAGAAACTTTACTTAAAAAAGAGTAAGGTGATGGCAGATGCATTAAAAAAATATGTTTGTGAGAAAGACTATCATTTATTAGAAACTTCATTATGCTTTGAAATAGCCGGCACATTTAGTGAGGCATTTTATCAGCGTTTAAAAGAAAGTCATATTCGTATTTCTTATGGCACCTGTCATACTTTGCACCTTTATTTTGGCGGCATTCCCTTAGCTGATATTGAAGAGGGGATAGATTTAATCTTTAAAAATAGTAAACAAAACATATGACCTGCTGGTTGTATGTTTTTTTGGTGTCTGAACCTGGGTGTTTGAATCACGCTATTTTGTATTATTTACATAGATTAAAAATGAAAGGAGGCAGTTATGAATTATTTTCAGCAGTGTCAACAGTGTCAAAAGACACAAATTAATTCTGGATGCAATGATGATAAAGGTAATCTTCATACCATGAAAATTAGAGAAAATCAAAATCAGAATCCATTTTGTCCAGAAGAAGCATTTATGTTAGGAAATTATTTTTCAAGCTTGTACGTTCCTTACTGCGGACTGACCAATTATCCAATATGTTCTCAGAATCAGCGACAAGCTTTATTAGCACAGGCCATGATGTTAGAGTTTAATGTTCATGAATTAAATCTTTATCTGGACACACATCCCAACGATCAGAAGGCCCTTGACTGTTTTCATAAGTTTCATCATGCAGCATTGGAAGCGCGCCAAAATTATGAAAAACAGTTTGGTCCATTGACCATCTTGAATGTCAATTGCAAAGAGGTGCCATGGGTTTGGAACCAAGGACCTTGGCCATGGCAAAGACAATAGAATAGGAAAGGAATGATAAAAAGATGTGGAAATATGATAAAAAACTCCAATACCCTGTTAATATTGTCGCCCCTGATTTAATGATGGCCAAAAATATAATTACTCAGTTTGGAGGCTCTAATGGTGAACTGGCTGCAGCCCTGCGTTATTTAACCCAGCGTTATACAATGCCAGACGATCAGGGCAAAGCTTTATTAACGGACATTGCGACTGAAGAACTTGCTCACGTCGAGATGATTAGTGCAATGGTTTATCAGTTGATGCAGGGTGTGAGTCTTGAAGATATTAAATGTGCTGGATTAGATGCACATTATAGTGAACACGGTGTTTCATTGTATCCAACAAATGCCGGCGGATATACTTTCCGTGTAGATTATTTTGCTGTAACGGGGGATCCAATTGCCGATTTGGCTGAAAACCTTGCGGCTGAGCAAAAAGCCAGAGCAGTCTATGAGAATCTTATAGATTTAACGAATCGTCCAGATATTATTGCACCGCTTGCGTTCTTACGGCAGAGAGAAATTGTTCATTATCAACGTTTTTTAGAACTTTACAATCACTATTTAGACTGCGGTTATGGTATGTGTCCATCAGTCAAGGTTTAATGAAAAAGACAGGAAAGATCCTCTAGGGAACTTTTCTGTCTTCTCTTTATCAAAGGATAAAAGCTATTGTTAAGTTAGTTATTTGATGGGATGATCTGAAGTAACACTGAATTCTACCGTATGCTTGGAAATACGCTGTTCTACAGGCGGCAGAGTCATGTAATCATCACCTATTTCAACCCGTAAAAAAGCATCGGGATTATGCGGCATCCAGAAAAGCCGGCCCTCAAATGGCATTTTTTGAAAAGGGAAAAGATCTTGTTCCCAGTAAACCTGTTGTTTTGAAGGCTTATTAAAAACCCAAGTCATACTAAGACCCCATTTTTTTGAATGCTGGTGATGCGAATCGAACCATTCGGCACTGCCAAGATACAATTTCTTTAATAGGACAGGATTTAAATTAAGATTATCCAAAATAAACAAAGGAACAAATAACAAATACATCCAACATCTGAAAATCGCATTAACCCATTTTCTTTCGGAAATGTGATCATAGATAAAGACATCTACGAAGAGACCATCACCATCGCAATGATGTTTAAGCAGGGAATTTCGCTCTAGAATATAAGTCCCTTTTTTTCTGACTTTCATGCTTGGAATCAGTACATTATAGCGGTGATCAGTTTCAAAACAATGATAATAGTAATCATTTCCAAGGTCTTCTTTTAAAGCAATAAGGAATTTTTTGTAATTTTCTCTGGTCATTCCAATATCCAAGTCATCATCCCAGGGAATAAATCCCTGATGTCTGATGGCACCTAGAGCAGTACCGCAGGCTAAAGTATATTCTATATTGTTTTTTTCACAGATACGATCTATTTCAATAAGTATATCCAGTGCAACAGCCTGAATTTTTTTTACTTCTGTTAATTCCATGAATGTTCACCCTCATTTCCAATAGATAACTATACCTAATTTTGAAAATTTGTCAATCATATTCACTATTTATTAAATATGTGATACAATACTTTCTGAAAAAAGGGGGAGAATTTTGTGGAGCGTAATTGTATGATTGGACAATCTGGCGGGCCAACGGCTGCTATTAATGCATCTTTAGCTGGTATTATTGAAGGGGCGATGGAGGCAGGCTATAAACATATTTATGGTTTAAAAAATGGCATTAAAGGGCTTCTGGAAGATACATATTTTGAGCTTGATCAGTTTGCAGATAAAGAGCAGCTGAATTATTTAAAACATACACCAGCAATGTATTTAGGCAGTTGTCGTTATAAACTGCCAAATATAGAAAATGATCGTGCGCCTTACGAGAAAATATTTCAACTAATTAAAGCGTTAAAGATTACAGATTTTTTCTATATTGGCGGCAATGATTCTATGGATACTGTTATGAAATTATCTGATTACGGAAAAAAAATTAATTCAGATGTTCATATTATCGGTATTCCAAAAACGATTGATAATGATCTGATGGGGACTGATCATACACCTGGCTTTGGTTCGGCCGCAAAATATGTTGCAACCAGCATGCTGGAAATTATCCATGACAGCCGTATCTATAAAGTGAAGTCGGTAACGATTGTCGAAATTATGGGACGAAATGCCGGCTGGCTGACAGCTGCCAGCGCTTTAGCCAGAACAGAATGCCAAAGTGCGCCAGATTTAATTTATTTGCCAGAGGTTGCATTCGACAAAGAACAGTTTTTAAAAGATATCGAGCAATTATTTGAACATAAAAATAATATTATCGTGGCTGTTTCAGAAGGCATTCGTACAGCTGATGGTCGTTTCCTGGATGATGATGACCAGGGTATCACCGATGTTTTTGGCCATGCGATTCATAGTGGTACGGGGAAAATCTTAGAGAATATGGTTAAAGACCATTTTGGATGCAAGGTTCGCAGTATTGAATTAAATGTCTTGCAGCGCTGCGGCATGCATCTTGCTTCAAAAACCGATATAGATGAGGCTTTTATGATTGGAAAAGCTGCTGTGGAAGCAGGGTTGAATGGCTTAACTGAAAAAATGATGGTCTATCGAAGAAAAGAACCTTATCAGATCAGTGTTGATGCAATGGATGTTCGGCAGATTGCCAATTTGGAAAAGAAAATACCTGTTGAATGGATCAGTGCGGATCATCATGACATTACTTCTGAGCTTTATCATTATTTATATCCACTGATTCAAGGGGAAGTAAATCTGACTTACAAAAACGGTATTCCATATTATTTGGATATTTCACATTTGATGTAAAAGCGCATTTTGCGCTTTTTTGACTTTCCTTTACATTTTTTTAACTGCATATTTAAAGAAAGCGTGTTATAATGAGCATGTTAGAAATGAGGTGTTATGATGCCATCAACGTATGCACATTATCGATTTGGTCAGCTGGTTTTGGATAAACTTTCTGCTAGTCAGCAGCTGGTTGTTCAGAAACATCAGAACTTGTATGATATTGGGCTGCATGGTCCCGATATTTTATTTTATTACCGCCCTGTTCATTCTAATCCTATTTGCAGAACAGGTTATGCAATGCACGAACAGCCAGCCCGGATTTTCTTTGAAAGAGCGCGGCAAGTATGTGTAAGTAAGAACTGCAAAGATGAAGATATGGCTTATTTATATGGATTTATCTGCCATTTTGCCTTGGATGCCCGCTGTCATCCTTATGTTGAAAAGTATGTCCGGGAAAAACAGGTCTCACATACAAGAATCGAGGTAGAATTTGACCGCTTTCTCTTGGAGAAAAACGGCATTAAAGCATTAAAGTATCCTTTGAGCAGGCATATTCATCCTGATAGAAACGTCAGCGAAGTAATCAGTCCATATTTTGAAAATATAACTTCAGAAAATATTTATGAAGCATTAAAATCCATGAATTTCTATCATCGTCTACTGCATGCATCCAATGATGTAAAACGTCAGGTATTATATACAGGCATGAACATCATTAAGCAAAATGGATTTAAAGATCAGATCATGTTAAAACATGCAGATCAGGCCTGTCAGCTCAGTAACAATGATTTAAGCGCACTGATGGATTTGGCTGTCAGTGACGCCTGTCAGCTGATTGAGGAATTTGAAAAAAATGTCTGGAATCAGCAGCCATTGAGTCTGCTTTATGACCATACATTTGGAGAAAACTAGGAGGTACTATGAAAACAAAATTGACATCTTTGGAAAAATCCTGGATTTTATATGACATTGGCAATTCCGCTTTTATTTTGCTTGTTTCCACGATTTTACCGATTTACTTTAATTATTTGGCTGATTTAGGAGGATTGAGTGATGTTGAATATCTGGCATATTGGGGATATGCCATGTCTATTTCAACATTAGTTGTAGCGGTTATTGGTCCTGTTTTTGGAACGATTGCGGATATCAAGAATTATAAAAAGAAATTATTTGCTTTTTCTATGCTGATAGGGGTTATTTCCTGTGCTTTGCTGGGTATTGCATCGACATGGTTATTGTTTTTAGTCATCTTTGTAATCGCTAAAATTGGTTATTCTGTCAGTCTGATTTTTTATGACGCTATGTTAACGGATATCACAACTGATGAAAAAATGGATGCTGTTTCCAGTCAGGGATATGCCTGGGGCTATATAGGCAGCTGTGTTCCTTTTGCTCTTTGTCTGGTACTGGTGCTTGGCGGATCAAGCTTTGGTATTTCCATGACTGCTGCAATGACGGCAACATTCTTTATTATTTCCGGATGGTGGCTGGTCATGAGTCTTCCGATTTTAAAGCAGTACCGTCAGATTCACTATGTCGAAAAACATAATCACATTCTTTCACAAAGCTTAGGCAGACTTTGGGAAACCCTCAAGAGCACTAAGAATGATAAAAGAATTTTCTATTTCTTAATTGCCTTTTTCTTTTATATTGACGGCGTTTATACGATTATTGAAATGGCGACAGCTTATGGTCAGGCCCTGGGACTTGACAGCAACGGATTGCTGATTGCTTTGCTGATGACGCAGGTTGTGGCTTTCCCTTGTTCACTGACATTTGGACGGCTTTCTAAAAAATATGATAACAAGACATTAATTACGATCTGTATCATTGCATATACGGGAATTGCCCTGTTTGCTTTAGTGATGTCTACACAGCTGCATTTCTGGATTCTGGCTTTTGTGGTTGGTATGTTCCAGGGCGGCATTCAGGCATTGTCACGTTCATATTTTGCTAAAATTATTCCGGCCGATAAATCCGGTGAATATTTTGGTATTATGGACATTTGCGGCAAAGGTGCTTCTTTTTTGGGAACAACGATTATTTCCGTTGCCAGTCAGCTCTTTAACAGCGTTAATGTGGGTGTAGGCATGTTGGCGGTGATTTTTGTACTCGGCTTATATTTCTTCCGAAAGTCGGCATCTATTCATGCCTAGCAGAGAAAATCTTCATATGATATGGATTTGAAATGGCCTTGTCGTATGTTATAATAAAGTTGGCGGTGATAGGATGGAGCAAACAGGATTAATCATCTCAATGATGCAGATTGGCGATTCAGAGAAAATCTGGCAGGCATTTAAGAATCAGGGCTGGTCTAAAAATATAGAAACACTGCGGCGCTACTTTCATGAACAAGGCAATGGAGAAAGAATAGTGTTTGTTGCACATTTGGAAAATGAGACAGCGGGCTATATAACTGTCACTAAAGCAAAGCATGGACCCTGGATCGGTGCCTACGAGGCTCAGGATTTTAATGTATTTCTGCCTTATCGTCATCAGAAAATTGGATATCAGCTATTACAGAAAGCGATTGATTGGACATTTGCCAGGGCGGATTGTCTGACTTTGGCAGTTGGACTTCATGAAGGTTATGGCCAAGCGCAAAAACTATATATTCGTAATGGTTTTATACCTGATGGCGGCGGTGCTTATTACCGGGAAAATAAAGCAAGTCCATATGAATTATATCCTCTGGATGATGATCTGGTTATTTATTTGAAAAAGGAGAGATACCATGCCGTCTAATCAAGCGTCCTGGGCTAAAAATGAAATCTTTCTTTTGCTGGGAGATTTTATGAATCCATCTTTAGATGAAGAAGAAACACTGCGCATTTTTAAAAAGCTAAGTGGCTGGATGGTCTTTGCCAAAGATGATACATTACTTTCTGTATATTATGAAGCCTGTGAAAAAAGACTGCTGTCTTTGGAAAAATGTCATCAGAAAGAAGCTGCAAAGCATGTGTTAAAGTGTGCTAAAAATTACCGCTATTCTAAAGAATATCTGGCTTTATTAAAGCTTGCGAAAAATTTGATTGAATAAAAATGCTGCGTTTTGCAGCATTTTTTAATGTTGAATGAGTTTAAACAATTTTTTGTGGGCAGTCGATAGAGGCAGTTGTTCTATTTCTGACCAGTTGTATAATTTTAAAGAAGCAGGTTTTGTAAAGCGGGCAGCATATACATGCATCCGCCAGGTCTTATGCGTGAAAACATGTGAAACATCTTTTAAAAAGGCATATATTTCAATAGAATCATGAAATGCTTCTTCAAAAGCAGCTTCAAAAGCATGGGGACTTTCCACATCAAACTGGGGCAGTCCATAAAGATTTTGAAGCAGCCCCTGGGTATTTTTATAAAGAAAGTATTCCTGATTTTCATTATGAATAATGCAGGTGATATAGCTGATTTCCTGATGCTTCACTTTTTTGATATTGACAGGCAGAACCTCCTGCTGCTGATTTTTAAAAGCAAGACAGTGTTTTTGAACAGGGCAGCTTTCGCATAATGGGTGTTGAGGCTTGCAAATTGTTGCGCCTAAATCCATTAACCCCTGATTAAAGAAAGAGGGATTTACATTTTTTATAAGTTCGTCGCAGAGGACCTGATAGGCCTTTTTCGTTTTGTCCAAGGCAATATTGTCATCTCTTTGATAGATTCGGGAAAGAATTCTTAAAACATTGCCGTCCACAACACCTTTAGGTTGATTAAAGGCAATACTGGCAATGGCTGCAGCAGTATACGGACCAATTCCTTTTAATTTCAGTAATGATTCATAATCCTCCGGGAACTTACCCTGATTTTCTTCAATGATTTGCTTTGCCGCAGCCTGCAAATTTCGAGCGCGGGAATAATAGCCTAGACCTTCCCAGCATTTATAGACCTCTTCCAATGGGGCAGCGGCCAAGTTTGCAACTGTGGGAAAGCTTGCGATAAAATGCTGGTAGTAGGGAATCACCGTAGCAACCTGTGTCTGCTGAAGCATAATCTCACTGATCCAGATATAATAAGGATTGCTTGTCTTGCGCCAGGGAAGATCGCGATGATTGTCAATATACCAATGTACTAAATCGTTTGCAAATTTATTTTTATTCATAATCTCACCTGGAATTATTATAACGTTTTTTTGAAAAAATGGTAGTTGATTTAAGATAATCGCTGTCAGCCTTGTCTTATTTTTTAGCTAAATACCTTTCATGTCTTGTTTTTTTGTAGTAAAATAAACTGGGGTGATAATCATGGGTTATTCTTATCCAATTGATACTTCCTGGACAATGGAAGAATTGCTGGCTGTCATGGATCTTTTCAGAATTGTCGAAAAGGCTTATGAAGGCGGCGTTGGTTTGAGTGAAGTTAATGAATGCTATCGTGCTTTTAAGAATATGGGATTTTCAATGAGTGATGAAAAGCAGTTAAACAGTGCTTTTGAAAAAGTATCTGGCTATTCTATGTATGAGGTTCTGAAGGCATGTAAGCGCGGTGATAAATTTATTCGGTTAAAGGTGGGATCATAGTGTTCAGATCACGGTATGGAGATCGCTGGATTGATCTTTCTATATTGGTTTTGTCTGTATTAGGCATTATTATGATTGGATCAGCAAGTGTTGGCAATGTCGAGCATCCGGAAAGTTCTTTTGCTATCAAAAACATGATAAAGCAGATTGCCTTTGTTTTTGCGGGGATGGTTGGAATGCTGATTATCCGGCGCTTTTTTAAAACAAGTTATATTAAGCGCAGACTTTTAATGTTGGGATATATCATTATTGCCGGGCTGATGCTGTTCTGTCTGAGCTTTGAAGCGACGAAGGGCGCGCAGGCCTGGATTCCGGTATTTGGCTTATTCACGATACAGCCTGCTGAGTTTGCAAAACTGTTGGTAATGCTTCTGCTGGCATACTATATGGTGGATGTACCGCGGTCTATGCAGATTTCAGCGAGTATGTCTAAAGAACAAAAAAAGCTTTTGAAAAGTCAAAAATTTAAAGAATGCCTTGTTAAGCCACTGGGATTATGTCTTATTTTGTTTATCATTTGTTTTATCCTGCAAAATGACTTAGGGACAGCGGTGATTTTATTAGGCATCATTGCTGTATGTTTTTTCAGTGCAGGAGATAAGTACTATAAAATCTATCAGCGCCGGGGCTTTGCTTTATTATGTATTTTAGTTTTGCTGGCAGTCGTTTGTTTTCCCTTGATTATGGATAAAATGCCGGCCTATCAGCGGGGACGTATTGAAGCCTGGCTGAATCCCTTCAGTGATCCATTAAACACGAGCTTTCATCAGTTAAATGGTTTGATTGCATTTGCTAAAAATGGATTCTGGGGACTGGGATTAGGAAATTCGACACAGAAATTCGGTTATGTCCCTGAGGCGACAACTGACTATATTGGTGCTATTATTTTTGAGGAGCTAGGGATTTTTGGCTTTATTTTAATGGTTGCTCCTTATATTATGATTGTTTGGCGAATGTATCATCATGCCTATCGGGTGCCTGATCCAAAAGCTAAAATCATTCTATGCGGTATTGGCGCTTATTTCTTTTTACATATGTTCTTAAATTTAGGTGGCGTTACCTGTCTGATTCCAATGACTGGTATTCCATTGCTTTGTGTATCATTAGGTGGTTCGTCGACGGTGACTGCTTATGTGGCAGTGGGGCTGGCGCAAAGTATAATCTGGCGTTATCGCAAGGAAGAGGCGGCAAATCAGGCACAACAAATCCCCGATTAGCATAAAATATGATTGGGGTGATATATGATGGAAAGTGTAGAAGATTTTAAGACTTTTGTCAGAACGATTCCTAATCTTGCTAAAGAAGTACATGCGGGCCGATATTCCTGGCAGCAGCTTTATGAAATGTATGTGATGTACGGCAGTGAAAATGAAGTCTGGAATGATTTCAAATCTGATCGTGGACTGAACAGAGAAAATAGCGCTGCGTTTGATTTGAGTATGTTGTTAAATCTGTTAAAAACGATTGATATGGATGCTTTGCTTTCAAGCATGCAGGGTTTGGAAAAGGTTTTAGGCATTGCCGCGGCACTTTTTGATAAAGAAGATGGTCCTGCGCAGCAGGGATTGCAGAGTTTGTCAAGGATGGATGACTGATGCGTTACGAAATTGCTCAGGAGCTTTCTAAAAATCCGGATTATGTTGTTTTTTTAAGAGAGCATCCTGACTGGTATCAGGAGCTGTCTTATCGTCCTGAAAATTTTCGTGCTTTTGTGGAATACTATAAAGAAGAAAGAAAACTGACCTTTCCTGATAAAATAGAAAAAGTAAGTCTGTTGCTTAATATGTTGGAGATGTTAAAGTAAATGAATGAATTAATGAATACACTGGCGGACGCCTTAAAAGAAGAGGAAGTTTATCGTGCTTATGTTCAGGCAAAAAATGATTTGCAAAAACATGAAGCACTATTGATAAAATTTAAAGAAGCTAAGGAAAATTATATAAAGATGAAGCCATATTTTCCGTATCAGGATTTTAGTGAGCTGAAAAAGGAAGTAACTGATTTAGCACATCAGGTGAGTCTGTTGCCAGAATATCAGAATTATCATCATTGTGAGCAGGCCCTGCAGTGTCGGCTGAATGAACTGACAGCAATTATTTTTAAAAATGTGCTTATTGAAGCGGAGGTGGGCGGATGCGTGTCATTGCCGGAAAATATAAACGAAGAAATCTAAAAGCCGTGCCGGGAAACGGCACCCGGCCGACCACAGACCGCAATAAAGAAAATATGTTTAATCTTATCGGCCCCTATTTTGATGGCGGGACATGCCTTGATTTATTTGGCGGCAGCGGAGGTTTGGGAATTGAAGCTTTAAGCCGGGGAATGGATACTTTATATAGTGTCGATATGAATTATCAGGCCTATATGACAATTAAAAGCAATTTTGATACCATTGGCATCTGTCCTCCGGAAGGCAATGTTTATAAAATGTCCTGTTTTAAAGCTTTGGATAAATTTAAAAATGAGGGCATTCATTTTGATCTTGTTTTACTGGATCCGCCTTATCAGAAAGGTTATGTCCCTAAGGTACTGGATATTTTGTTAAAGGAAAAGATGTTAAACAATAATGCCGTAGTTGTGGCTGAAGAGCATAGTGAAGTCATCTTAGAGGACAATTATGGGGGCTTAAAGAAAATTAAAATAGTGAATTATGGAATCACCACATTGCATATTTATCAATTGGAGGAGTCGGAATGAAAAAAATTATTGCAGTATATGCGGGAACTTTTGATCCTGTAACAAATGGTCATCTGGATATTGTGGAGCGGGCAAGCCAGATGTTCGATACCTTATATGTCACAATTTTAGAGAATCCAAATAAAAGAGAGATGTTTACCCTGGAAGAAAGAAAAGCTTTTTTAAGGGAGGCTACACAGAAATTTGATAATGTCATTGTCGATGATTCGCCATTATTAGCTGTTGAATATGCGCGTTCTGTAGGTGCCAAAGTGCTGGTCAGAGGACTTAGAGCAACAATGGATTTTGAATCGGAATTACAGATGGCATTTGCTAATCAGTATCTGGATGAAGATATTGAAATGGCTTTTCTGATGACAAGAGCCAATCATGCTTTTATTTCCAGTTCAACGGTCAAAGAAATTGCCATGCATCATCACAGTGTGGATGATTTAGCACCTGCATGTGTGTGCAAGGCACTTAAAGAAAAAATAGGATAAAAAACATAAAATAATTGAAATAGAGGTCAAAGTCTGCTATTATGTTATGGGTAACCTTTAAGTTAGTCCGAGAGGCTAAGAAGGATATAATTGACTGCTGATTTTTATGGTACCATTATACCTTCTGGCGAAGGTATTTTTTTTGTAAAAAAGGAGGTCTATATGAACGTATTTCGTTTAAGTGATTTTTCTGTCGAAGAGATTAATGAAATTTTAGATCTTGCAGAAGCGTTTAAAAACGGCAAGAAGGTTGACTACAAACGACAGAAAAGTGTGGCTTTTCTATTTTTTGAAAATTCCACAAGAACGCATTACAGTTTTGACAAAGCAGCTTTAAATTTAGGATGTGTGACACAGAATTTTGAAGCAGCGACTTCAAGTGTACAAAAGGGCGAGTCTCTTTATGACACGGTGAAACTTTTTGAATGCATCGGACATGATGCAGTCGTAATCCGTCATCCTGAGAACAATTATTTTGAACAGTTAAAGGGCATTAATATTCCGATTTTAAGCGGCGGAGACGGTACTGGCAATCACCCAACGCAGAGCTTATTGGATTTGATGACAATCAGAGAACATTTCGGTCATTTTGCAGGACTGAAAGTAGCTATTTGCGGTGATATAGCACATTCTCGCGTAGCTCATTCCAATTATGAAGTGATGACCAGACTTGGCATGGATGTAGTGATGTGCGGACCGGAAGAATTTAAAGAAGATGGTTATCCATTTAAATCGCTTGATGAAGTGATTAGTGAAGTTGATGTGATGATGCTTTTGCGTGTCCAGCATGAACGTCATGCATCAGGGATGCAGATTTCAAAAGAAGCGTATCATGAAAGATATGGTTTAAATATGGCAAAAGTTGATAAAATGAAAGAAGATGCCATCATTATGCACCCAGCACCATTTAACAGAGGTGTGGAGATTGCAGATGATGTGGTAGAATGTGAGAAATCACGTATTTTTGCTCAGATGCATAACGGCGTTTATGTCCGGATGGCATTGTTGTATATGGCATTAGAAGGTAAATAGGAGGGAAATTATGCCAAAAAGAACAGATATTCAGAAAGTAATGGTCATTGGATCGGGTCCGATCGTCATTGGACAGGCAGCTGAATTTGACTATGCCGGCACACAGGCGTGTCTGGCATTAAAAGAAGAAGGGTATGAAGTCATTCTGGTCAACTCCAATCCAGCAACAATCATGACAGATACTCATTTAGCTGATAAAGTTTATATGGAGCCATTAACGATTGATTATGTCGCTAAGATTATTCGTAAAGAGCGTCCTGATGCAATTGTGCCAGGACTGGGCGGACAGACAGGCTTGAACCTCGTGGTACAGCTTTCTCAAAAGGGCGTTTTAGATGAATGTCGTGTGGAAATTCTGGGAACTCATCTGGAAGCCATTGAAGAGGCTGAAGACCGTGAAAAATTCAGAGCACTTTGTGAAGAAATTAATCAGCCGGTTTTAAGAAGCTATATTGCTCATACGGTTGCGGAAGCAAAAGCCCAGGCCAATGAGATTGGCTATCCAGTTGTCGTACGTCCTGCTTTTACACTTGGCGGTACGGGCGGAGGTTTTGTCGATAATGATGCGGAACTTGAAGAAGTTGCCGCAACAGGACTGCAAGTCTCTCCTGCAGGACAGGTTTTGATTGAAAAATCTGTTTTTGGATATAAAGAAATCGAATACGAAGTAATGCGTGATAAAACCGGATTAGCTATCGCGATTTGTGATATGGAAAATATTGATCCCGTAGGGGTTCATACCGGGGATTCTGCAGTGGTTGCGCCTATTCAGACACTGGATCAGGAAACTCGTGATATGTTAAAAGAGGCAGCGCTGGACATTATCCGTGCTCTGAAAATTGAAGGCGGATGTAACGTGCAGTTTGCTTTAAATCCAAATTCTAAAGAATACTACGTGATTGAGGTAAACCCTCGTGTATCCCGTTCATCAGCCTTGGCAAGTAAGGCAACAGGTTATCCAATTGCCCGGGTTACTTGTAAAATTGCGGTGGGATATACGTTAGAAGAAATTGAAGTTGCTTCTCGTCCTGGCTCTATTGAACCAAGCTGCGACTATAAAGTGATTAAATTGGCTCGTTTCCCATTTGATAAATTTGATCAGGCCTCAAGACTGCTGGGTACACAGATGAAGGCAACGGGTGAAGTCATGAGTATCGGTAAAACCATGGAAGAAGCCCTTTTAAAAGGAGTGCGTTCACTGGAAATTAAAGCTGATCACTTTGAACTGCCAAAAATTGAAGCCTTAAGTGATGAAGAAATCTTAGAACGTCTGGCTAAACCGGATGATGAGAGATTATTCGAAATCTGTGCTTTGCTCCGCCGTGGTTATACGTCAGAGAAATTGGCAGATATTACTAAAATTGCTGTAGAGTTTATTGATATTTTGAATAACATTGTTGTTTATGAAGCAACGATTAAGCATAATGTTAAGGATATTGAAGTCTTAAAGGCCGCAAAGAAAATGGGCTTCTCTGATAAATACATTGCCAAATGCTGGCAAATGAGCCAGGAAGATCTCTTCTTATTAAGAAAAGAAAACAATATCTTCCCAGTATTCCAGATGGCAGATGCCTGCATTACGCATGAGGATACTTATCTTCCATACTTCTATTCCACATATAATGAACCAAAACAGGAAAGCATTTTGACAGATCGCAAGAAGATTATTGTTTTAGGTTCCGGACCAATTCGTATCGGTCAGGGCGTTGAGTTCGATTACAGTACCGTTCATGCTATTTGGGCAATCAAAGAAGAAGGCTATGAAGCGATTGTTATTAACTGTAATCCAGAAACTGTTTCGACAGATTATACAACTTCAGATAAATTGTATTTTGAGCCTTTGACTGTTGAAGATGTCATGAATGTCATCGACTATGAAAAACCAGAAGGGGTTATTGTTCAGTTAGGCGGACAGACAGCCATCAATTTAGCTGAATCTTTACATAAGCTCAATGTGCCTATTATCGGTACTGATGTAGAAGCGATTGAAAGAGCTGAAAATCGTGATGTTTTTGAACATCTGTTAAATGAACTGAACATTCCTCGCCCAAATGGAGCCGCAGTCACAAAAATCGCAGATGGTTTTGAAGTAGCTAACCGCATTGGTTATCCAGTCTTAGTCAGACCTTCTTATGTGCTTGGCGGCAGAGCGATGCAGATTGTTACAAATGATGAAGAATTATCTCAGTATCTGACAAGTGCAGTTGAAATTGATGAAGACCAGCCAGTATTAATTGATAAGTATGTTTTAGGCCAGGAAGTCGAAATCGACGCGATCTGTGACGGCAAAGATGTTTATATTCCTGGCATTATGGAACACATTGAAAGAACAGGTGTTCATTCAGGAGACAGTATTTCTGTTTATCCAACCTATTCTATCTCTGATCATGCCAAAGAATTAATCAAAGATTATACAGTTCGTTTAGGGCTGGCTGTAGGTATTGTTGGTTTGTTCAATATTCAGTTTATTGTTGATAAGAACGATGATGTTTATATTATTGAAGTGAACCCACGCTCCAGCCGTACAGTGCCATTCTTATCTAAAACAACAAAAGTACAGATGGCTAACATTGCCACAAAAGTTATCTTGGGCAAGAAATTGTCTGACTTTGGCTTAGGTACTGGCATTAAAGAATTGCCAAAGCGTTATTATGTTAAAGCGCCAACATTCTCATTTGCTAAGATCCGCGGTGTTGATGCGATTTTAGGACCTGAAATGAAATCAACAGGCGAAGCAATCGGCTATGATGATGCTTTCGAAAACGCATTATATAAAGCTCTGCAGGCTTCCGGGATGAAAATTTCTAATTATGGAACAGTTTTATTCACTATTGCTGATCAGGATAAGGCTGCTGCGTTAGACGTTGCCAGACGTTTCTTCGATTTAGGCTTTAATTTAATTGGTACAAGCGGTACAGCTGCTTACTTAAAAGAACATGGCATCCGCTGCAAATCCATTGATAAGATTCATGAAAACAGTGAAGATATTTTGAATTGGATCAGAAGCGGCCATGTGAAATATGTCATTAATACAATGACAAACAATGATCATAAAGTCCGCCGTGACGGCTTTAGAATCCGCCGTGAAGCGGTTGAACATAATTTACCAACATTGACATCCTTAGACACAGTTCGCATTTTATTAGATGTATTAGAAAGCATTACGATTAAGGTGAGTATGATCAATGACTGATTGGATGGAAATTGTTTCTAATAAAAAAATTGCGAATGATGTCTATGAAATGAAATTAACTGGAAAAGGTGCTGCTAAAATCACAGCACCTGGCCAGTTTGTCAATATCAAGGTTTCTACTTTAGAAACTCAGCCATATTTAAGAAGACCGATGAGTGTCTGTGAATATGACAAGGAAAATCTGACGATTATTTATAAAGTAGTTGGTAAAGGAACAAAAATTTTAAGAGATAAAAAGCCAGGCGAAAAACTGGATATCTTATTAGGACTGGGCAATGGTTTTCCCTTGCCGGATATTAAAAAAGCAGTATTAATTGGCGGCGGTGTCGGCGTGCCTCCGATGTACAGCCTTGGCCGTCAGCTCAAAGAAAAAGGTGTTGAAGTCACGACCATTTTAGGCTTTAACAGTAAGGCAGATGTCTTCTATGAAGAAGCATTCAAAGCTTTTGGCGATGTCTATGTCTGCACCGTGGATGGCAGTTACGGACAAAAGGGCAATGTTATTGATGTTTTAAAAACAAATCACATTGCATACGATAAATATTTTAGCTGTGGTCCGGAAAAAATGCTGGATGCCTTAGTTAAATTTGATGATCAGAATGGTTATCTTTCCTTTGAAGCCAGAATGGGCTGCGGCTTTGGTGCCTGCATGGGCTGTTCATGTAAAGTGAAAACAAGACCCTATAAACGTATTTGTGTCGAAGGACCAGTACTTGAAGCAAGTGAGGTGATTGTCAGTGAGTAACGATCGTTTGCGTATTGAATTGCCGGGATTATCATTGAAAAATCCAGTGATTCCAGCCAGTGGTACATTTGGCTTCGGTTATGAGTTTGAGCGCTTTTATCCTGTCGACCACCTGGGAAGTATTATGTTAAAAGGGACAACACTGGAACCGCGTTTCGGAAATCCTTTGCCTCGTATTGCCGAAGGACCATCCGGCATGTTAAATGCGATCGGGCTGCAAAATCCAGGCGTCGATGCTGTTATGCATGAGGAGCTGGAAAAGCTGCGTCCTTTATTCCATGATAAGGTCATTGCCAATATTGCCGGCAGTTGTTTAGAAGATTATGTTGAAGTTGCTAAACGTATTTCCACACATGATATGGTTGGGGCTTTAGAAATGAATATTTCCTGTCCGAATGTTAAAGCCGGCGGAATTCAGTTTGGAACAAATCCCGAAATGGCAGCGAAATTAACAAAAGCTGTCAAAGAAGTTTCCAAAGTACCTGTTTATGTAAAGCTTTCACCAAATGTGACAGACATCTGTGCGATGGCTAAGGCAGTTGAGGAAGCAGGAGCAGATGGCATCACGATGATTAATACATTAATAGGCATGCGTTTTGATTTAAAAACGGGAAAACCTATTATAACTAATAAAACCGGCGGCTGGTCAGGTCCGGCGATTTATCCAGTAGCTTTAAGGATGATTTATCAGGTTTATAAAGTCGTGAATATTCCAATTATCGGCATGGGTGGTGTATCATCTGCTGAAGATGTGATTGAAATGATGTCTGCCGGTGCCAGCGCTGTCGCTGTTGGTGCTGCCAATCTTGTTGACCCATATGCCTGTGAAAAAATTATTGATGATCTTCCAAAGGTGATGGATGATCTTCATATAGAAAAATTAACTGATATTATAGGAAGGAGCCATCAGTATGACTAACAGTAAAGTAATTATTGCCCTTGACTTTAAAAGCAAGGAAGAAACGATCGCTTTCTTAGATAAGTTTGGCGATGAAAAGCTCTATGTCAAAGTTGGCATGGAAGCATTCTATGGGCAGGGAATTGAGCTGATCAACGAAATTCACCGTCGCGGGCACAGCATTTTCCTTGATTTAAAATGCCATGATATCCCTAACACCGTTAAATCTGCGATGCGCCAGCTCGCTAAGTTAGGTGTGGATATGGTGAATGTCCATGCATCCGGTGGTGTTGCTATGATGAAAGCGGCATTAGAAGGATTGGAAGAAGGCAAATTGACAGAAAAACGCCCATTATGTATTGCCGTAACCTGCTTAACTTCATTGGATCAGGATGTCCTGGACAACGAGCTGTTGATCCATGAACCATTGGCAGATGTCGTTTTAAAATGGGCAGGCAACGCTAAAGAAGCAGGCCTGGACGGCGTCGTATGCTCACCATTGGAATCTAAAGTGATTCATGAAAATTTAGGCACGGAATTCTTAACGGTAACACCTGGCATTCGTCTGGCTGAAGACAGCAAAGATGACCAGAAACGTGTGACAACACCAACAATTGCCAAAGAATTAACATCCAGCTATATTGTTGTAGGACGCACAATTACGAAAGCCAGTGATCCGCTTGCGACTTATCGTAAAGTTTATGAAGAATTTCAAGGATAATAAGGAGGATATTTTATGTCAAGAGAATCAATTGCAAAACATTTATTAGACATCAAAGCTGTTTTTTTAAGACCAAATGAACCATTCACATGGGCCAGCGGCATTAAATCACCCATCTATTGTGATAACCGCTTAACATTATCTTATCCGGAAGTCAGAAAAGATATTGAATCTGAGTTAGCTGCATTAATTCAAAAAGAATATCCAGAATGTGAATGCTTAATGGGAACTTCTACAGCAGGTATTCCTCATGCTGCACTGATTGCCGATATTTTAAATCTGCCCATGGGTTATGTTCGCGGCGGAGCTAAAACACATGGCCGCAACAATCAGATTGAAGGCAAAGTTGAACCAGGCATGAAAGTAGTTGTTATTGAAGATTTAATCTCTACTGGCGGCAGTTCTTTGGAATGTGTTGAAGCTTTAAGAGAAGCAGGCTGTGAAGTCATTGGTTTAGTCGCTATCTTTACTTATGGCCTTCCTAAAGCTGTTGAAAGATTTGCGGCAGCTAAATGCTCTTATCATACAATTACAGATTATGATACACTGATCGGAGTAGCAGTAGAACAGAACTACATTGCTGCTGAGGATCTGGAAAAATTAAAGACTTGGAAGAAAAATCCTAGTGATGAATCCTGGATGGATAAATAAATGATTCATTTTAAAGTCTGTATCAAGGTCAGGTACAGACTTTTTTTGCGGGCAATAAATCCTTAAAAAGTGTTGATGGAAGGTATTTTTATGTTATAATGTATATGCTTATTTGCCGATGTCTTATTTAGAAAGGAGTCAATCCATGAAGTCTTTATTTAAACATAAAACAAAAATGCTCGCTTTATCATTATTTTTAATGTTAACAAATATAAATCCCATGATTGTACATGCTGAACCTGATGATCCTGTAACAGAACCTGAAAATCCAGGAACCACTGAACCAGAGACACCTACTGAACCTGAGAATCCCGGAACGACGGATCCGGAACCAGAGGAACCTCAGCTTCCCGTTTATATTCCTTCATCTAATAACTGGCTGTCCTCACTGAGTGTTGAAGGTGTGGCACTGAATCCGGCATTTTCTTCTGAAATTACGGAATATACAGCCGTTTTAAGTGCTGATATTACAGAGATTACTATTGCGGCTGAAGCCGAACATTATTATGCAAGTATTGATGGCACAGGTACATTTGAGGTATCCTATGAATCTGGTGATAAAGATTTTAAAATTATCTGCAGTGCCGAAAACGGGGCAGAGAGAGAATATACTTTACATGTAACTTTTAATAGTGATCCGGTCTTATTTACAACGCTGGATGGTGTTGAATTAGGCTTTGTTATCAAGGATTTGGATAAGCTTAAAGCACCAGATGGTTTTGAAATGCAGGATGGAGAATACCAGGAGAAGAAAATAACAGTTTTTGTTCATGAAAATTTTCCATTTAGCTTAGTTTATTTGCAAAACAGCTCCAAAAAAGCTGACTGGTATTGCTATCAGGATGGCGTTGTGACTGGCATGTTCAGAACACTGGTTATCAATAAAAATAAGTACTATTATGCCGGCGTAAATGAAAACATTCGCAGCCAGGAGGGTTATACCTATGCAGAATTAAATGTGGTTGGAGAAAAAATCAATGGCTGGAAGGTCAAGGGTGCAAATAATGAGAATCTGGTGATGCTTTATTTGTATGACAGTGTTGGCAATGCAGATTATTATATTTACAATACTGATGATCAAACACTGCAAAATCGCCGTGAATTTGAGGTTGGACTTTCAAAGAATCAAAAAAATCCTTTGTTTTCACCGTTGACAATTACAGCTGCCATTGTTGTGATTATTGCCGCAATTTTCTTGTTCATTATCGCTGGTGCTAATAATAAGCGCGGCATCAAAGAAACATTTAAAGTATTGCGTCATCGTTTGAAAAATGGTATTTTCCCGAATAAAAATAAGAATCATCCAGATCAAAGTGATGTTCCTGTAGAACTTGTCAGAACTTCCAAAGTACGCATCTTTGCTTCTCCAGAGAATGAGCCTTCGGAAAAAGTGCCAACAAAACAGACCCCTAAAAAGGAGAAAATCATCAAACCGAAGAAAGAGGTTCCTGTTGAAAAAGCGAAAAAATCAGAAAAGGCAGACAGTCAACCAATTGCCGAAGAAAAATATACGGATGAATTTGCTTTTGAGATTAAAGAAATTCTCAAAAATAAGGAAACATTGCCAATGGAAGAAACGCCTATTGTTCCAGTGGCTGACTTAAATAATGCAGCACAGCCTGAAAAAGAAACCGTTGTTAAAAAGACGGCTGAGGGAAAAGAAAAAGATAAAAAGAAACGATTTGGTTTAAATAAAAAGAAAACCAAAGAATCAAAACCTGCAGAAAAGAAGAAAGTCACAGAAGCTGAACCTGTTTTGGAGATAAAGGATCCAGTTCAGACGACTGATGATTTATTGAGTGAACCTGTTATTGAAACGAAAGTGATAGAAGAAGATCCAATGACGGAAATTCAAAAATACATTGATCAGCTATTCTATCTGCCAGAAAATAAAGAAGATAAAAAATAAAATAAACCGGTGACTGCCATGAATGGGATAAGGCAGTTTCCGGTTTTTTTGATAGATATTTAAAGCAAATGGCCTGTTTGGCAGAATTAAATAGATTAAATCCGAAATATAAGATATAATGAACTTAATTGAAGTTGATTAAAATGAAAAGATTAGAGAGAGGGGAAATGAAAGTGAAAAAGAATGAGAAGGAAAAAATAACAGTAAAGGGGACATACAGTATCCATATTGATGGATTTGACTGGGGCTGCGGAACTTCTAAAATTGTGTTGGCTTTAGATCATTTGCTGGATAAAGTTTCGGCAGAGGATTTTAATGTAACGGAAACAAAACAGACGACGGATTGGACGAAGGCACCTCAGTTTCCAGTGATAGAAGCAACTTTTAGCCGTCAGATCTTAGCTGCTTATTTATGTGATAAAAGCGGAAATAAGACAGCGCATCCATCTAAAAATGTGGCCCTTGAATTGTATGTAAGTCCAGAAGAAGGATCACCGTTATTATTTAGTATGACAACAATGATGAATAGCTGGAGTCATCCTTACTATCTGACAATAACCAAATCCGACGCTGCAAAATTAACATCAAATGGCATTGAAGTAACAGCTATTGCTATTGATCAGGCTTTCACACACAGAACAACATCTGCCGATATATTTAAAACAGATGTATTTGAAGCTGAAGATCATGTGAAGTATGCTTATGCTTATTATGAACCAAAAACAGCTTCAGACACATTGGTTGTCTGGCTTCATGGCTTAGGTGAAGGAGGTACAAAGCAAACAGATGCGTTTGTTACGATTTTAGCGAATAAGGTCACAGCACTTGCCGGCAGAGAATTTCAGGAAACGCTGGGCAATGCTTATATTTTAGCGCCTCAGTGTCCAACTTACTGGATGGATCAGGATGGTAAAGCAACGAATTTTAGCGGTGGCGCTATTCATGCAGACGGGACTTCTTTCTACATGGCTTCCTTAACTGAACTGATTGATAATTATCAAGAAAAATGCGGGGCATCTAAAGTGATTATTGCCGGCTGTTCCAATGGTGGCTATATGACTTTATTATTGGCTATGGCCCACGGTCAAAAATATGATGCCTATGTTCCGATTTGCGAAGCAGTGCCAGACAGTGTCATTTCTGATGAGCAAATTGCTGTACTTGCCCAGGTTCCTTTGTTTTTCATCTACTCAAAAGATGATACAACTGTTGATCCGACATTGCATGAGATGCCGACAATTAAGCGGATAAAAGCTGCAGGTGCTAAAAATCTTCATGTTTCCACCACAGAGCATGTCATTGATTTGTCTGGAAAAATTAAAGATGCTAAAGGCAATCCTTATCAATATAACGGGCATTGGTCATGGATTTATTTTGATAATAATGATGCCAAATGCGATGAATGTCAAATGCGTGTTTGGGAATGGATGGCAAAACAGGTAAAATAATGCTCATTTATGGATTTTATTCACATTATCAATTTTCTTATACCATGCTATAATAAAATTGTTAGATAGGTGGGAAGGAGATTTATGGGCTCACTATATCAGCTGCATATCCATTTATCGGAAGCTAAAAACTACACGTTCCAAAAAGTGACAGTCATTATTGATGGTCAAATCGTTGAATTATGGCTGCTGGTGCCATGTTCTATAGAGGAAAAAAATGAATTGCTTCTAAACTAGGCAGAGACTTTTGTCCCTGCTTTTAGTCTTTTTATCCCCATTGATTCATATAGTAATGTAGGAAGTGTGGGGATGATATGAATATTGTAAGAGGGGAAGTTTATTATGCTGATCTTTCACCCGTGATTGGCAGTGAGCAGGGAGGCTATCGGCCTGTATTAGTTGTTCAGAATAATAAAGGCAATCGTTTTTCGACAACCGTTATTATAGCTCCGATTTCATCTAAATTAAGCAAAAACCATTTGCCGACCCATGTAGTTATTGAATTGGAAGGTCTGCAGAAAAAATCAGTTATTCTTTTAGAACAATTGCGAACAATCGATAAAAAGCGTATCCGGGAAAGAGTTGGACGGGTATCAGAAGAAATGATGGCTGATGTTGATTCGGCGATTAAAACCAGTCTCGACCTCGGTTAAATCATTTCCCTTTTTTCTCTAAATTAAGTATAATAGAGATATGAGGTGATTTTGATGGTAAAAGAGATAATCAGAGAAGCTAATATGAAAACTAAGGAAAATAAACAGATCCTTTTGTTAGTTTTTTTATTTGTCAGTATGCTTGAAATGATCAAGGAATTTTCAATTCAGCTGGGAGTTTTGGGAATCTTTTTTATGATTTTATTGGCAGCGGTTGATCATGGCACTGTTGTCGCCGGGCTTAAGGTAACTGGTCAGAAAGAGGAACCGATTAATCCGCCTGCTGATGGATTTTGCGGACTGCAAAGACTCAAGGAACTGTTTAGTACATATATTGCAATGGATTTGATGACTTCTGTGCTTGTATTTTTTGTTCTCCTGGTTGTTGGTATGATTGCCTTTAATACATCGAACGCAGCATTTTGGCAATCATTAATTGATCAGATCATCTCGGAAAAACAATATGGCATTTCCGATACTGTTAACCAGTTTGTGAATGTTTTGGCTTTGGTCATTGTGGTTGTGTCCATACTTTGTAATTTTATTGTTGACTGGCTGTTTTTTATGGCACCTTATGAATTGGAAATGACGCATCAAAGGGGATTTAAGGCTTTAAAGGGCGCCTGGGAGAAAGGGATCGGCCATCGAAGAGAAATCTTTTTGCTGCTGCTGCATTACGCCTGGATTGGCCTGGTGTTTAGCTGTCTGGATTACTTGACGATGGTTTATATTTCCAATTATCTGCTCTCATCAATTGCCTCTATGGTGGTTTTTATCGTAGGCATATATTGTTATAAAATGGAGTATGCTGTTGCAAAAGCATTGCTGTATCAGCGCCTGAGTCTTAGAAAGGAAGATGTCCGTGATTGCTTTAACTAATAAAGAAAAGAAATGGAGTACCTGTTTCTTTTTGCCGCTGTATTTTGTGCTGGCCCGGTATTTGCTTTCTTTTATATTCAGCTTTGTGATTCTATTTTTCAATCTTCGTTTAGATGAAGCGATGATTGATCCCTGGTTTAATGTTTTTTATGATGGTTTGCTGGCTGTCATCGGCATTGTAATTTTCAGAGAATTTCTCGCAAAGGATTTTAAGGTGACAAAGGGAAAACGCATAAAATTGTTATTATGGTCGCTGACGATTGGATTTCTGATACTCTATGCGACGAATATTATTTCAGGCATCATTGTTTCGCTTTTTAGTTCTGAAAGCAGCACAAACCAAACCAATATTATTGAAATGGCGGCGATTGCTCCCTGGCAGATGATTGTATCCTCAGTGGTATTTGCGCCAATCCTGGAAGAGTTAGTTTTCAGAGTGGGTATTTTTGCCTGCCTTTATGAAAAAAATCGAACATGGGCTTATTTGATTTCCAGCCTTGCCTTTGGAATGATCCACATTTTTCAGGGCCTGGTGGCAGGTGATTTAATGCAGCTTTTGTTTTTGATGCCTTATTCACTGCTGGGTGCTGTTTTCTGTTATCTATATGAAAAAAAAGGATCTGTCATGGTACCTATTCTGGTGCATGCGGCTAATAATTTTGTCTCTATGGCATTGATTATGTTTTTTTGAGCCTCCGGCTCTTTTTTTGTTCTAATCTGGCACTTTGAGATTATAAATGAATGAGAGGAGGAGTAATATGCAGCGTTTGTTTTTTGAAAAACAAATTGATTTAAATCATGCGCTACAGGAGCTGATTTCAGTCTCTGTCAATGAAAATCTTGCCTATCAGGATGATCCGGAGGGAAAAAGAGCTGTAGGTACACTGGAAATCAGTGGGGATTATTTGCGAATGGCAAGTCGTGACCGCTTTAACGATCAGATTGAAATTGATGTCCTGGCGCCATTTGATCGACTGGAAGATGATGAAGACTTTCATTTGGAGGTCCAGGATTTTGATTATCATATTCAAAATGGTAATTTAAATCTGGAAATACAGGTGCTGGCACATGGCGTAGGTGAGAAAAAAGAACGGCATATTGTTGTTGATGCACCTGATGATAATGAACAAGCCATCCTGCAGGAGATACAAAATATTGTCAGTAGCGCAGAATTAGCACAATCCATTGAAGAAGAATTGAAAGAACATGCCCAAACACAGCCAACAGAGGTTCCGGAAAGTGAAGATGAAGAGCCTGCTGTGTCAGAGAATGATGATATTCGCGATGATGAAGCGGCATCAGAGACAGCGAAAATTTCAACATCAGAAGAAATAACAGACAGTGCGGAAGAAGTTTCGGAAAGTGAAGCAAGTACACCGGAAATCATACGGGATGAAGCTGAAACGGCAGAAAGTGAAATCATCGAAAATGATCTGCCAACGGAAATGCCCGATGTGGCGGAAACGAAATTAAGCATAGAGACGAGGCCACAGGATATTCTGGAAGCAGGAAATGAGGAAGCACTGGAAAGTGAGTGGCAGGACAGTGAGAGTATTGATGTAGAAGATTTATTTGATGACAGTGTCATGGCTTTTGTAACTTATCCCATCTATGTCGTTCAGAGTGGCGACAGTTATGAAAGAATCGCCGAGCGTTATCAGATTGATGCCGAAACATTGATGGATTATAACCAACATGTCAGTTTAAAACCACATCAGTTATTAGTCATTCCGCCGCGATGAGACAGGCGCTTTGGCATTATTATCATCTTGAAGTGACAGAGATCAGAGAAGTCTATCCTAATATTACGTTGATTGTCACAAAAGATGGACGTTATGCTTTAAAAAAAACAAAAGATGCGCACATTGATTGGGTCTGCCATTACATCCAGTCACTCCATCTGGATGCTTTTGTGCCGGTTTTACTGACTGCCGAAAATCACTATTGTTTCTCATGGAAAGAAGATTATTTCTATTTAATGCCCTGGCTTGATTTTGAAGGTGAGATGGTCGAAGAATTAAAACTGCGAAACTATTTTAAAAAAATCTCTGTCTTGCATAATGAAACTTTTTTTGTTTCTAAAATTCAGGAAGGATATTTTACTCGCCAGATTGAGGAGATGCAGGAACAGCTGCTGAAAAGAAAACAATTTTATGAATCCCTGATGTGCGTAAGTGAACGGTGTGATTACAAAGCACCATGGCATTGGCAAATGATTTTATTATATCCCAAAATTATGAACTGCTTTCATCGCTGTCATGATTTGATGTCGCAGTATGAGGCCTGCGTCAAAGAAAAGAAAACCTGCCGGCTCTGTTTTACTTACAACCATTTTGATTTGCATCATTATTGTTTTTCTCAGGATCTTTTGATCTCTTTAGAGGGATGCTGCTTTCAGCGGCCGACCAGCGACATTTATGCCATTTATAACAAGCTGGCTGATCATTACCTGGATTTTGAGAATGTAGAGTCGTTCTATCTAAATCATTTTACGCTTTACGATGATGAAAAATTATGGCTTGCTGTTTATATTTGTCTAGTGCCGACATTTGTCATCCGCAATGATGCGTTAGAGATGTGCTGGATGCTTGAAAGAGTGTCACGCTATTTGGAAATGTCAGAGAAAATCACGAAAAGGCTGGGCTTTTGCTAGCCTTTTTTGTATAATGAAAGCAGGAGGAGAGGATTATGTCAGAAATAAAAACCTATTGTTTGAAAAATGAATATCTGGAAGTACATGTTTTAAATTACGGCGGAATTATTGATAAAATCTACTGTGCAGATAAGGCTGGGACAATGGCTAATGTTGTTTTGAGTTATCAGGATCAGGCAGATTATATTCAAATTCCCGGACCGTATTTAAATGCTTTGGTTGGCCCAGTTGCCGGACGAATTGCCGGCGGAAAGTATCATCAGCGCGTGCTTTCCTGCAATGATGGATCCAATCATCTGCATGGCGGGAAAAAAGGAATCAGTTTTGATTATTTTGAGATGGAACAGATAAGTGAAGAAAAACTGGTCGCCCGGCTTGAAAAAAAGCATGATGAAGATGGCTATCGGGGAATTTTTCATTATATAATTACTTATACTTTGGTACAAAATGCGCTGGTTTTAAACTACGATGTGCATGTATCTGAACCAAATCTTCTCTATCTGACAAGTCATCTTTATTTTAATTTGTCAGGCGGATTAAAACGTACGGTTAGTGATGAAATTTTGTGTTCTGATTTTAAGAAAATGATTTACGTTGATGAAACCTGTGCACCAAGCAAGGTTGTGGATATTGCCAGAGGAAGTACTTTTGATTTTTCTGAAGGCAAATGTATTGGTGATGTGATTAAGCAGGGGCATGAGCAATTTGCTTTTACCAGAGGCATTGATCATCCTTTTTTTGTCAATGGTAAAATTGTCTTAGCTGATGAAGTCAGCGGCCGCCAGCTGACAATTACCAGTGATGCTCCTTGTGCTGTGATTTACAGTGCTAATTTCATTGATGAAACAATGACTTTTGAAAACAATGTTAAAGGCTGTCCACAGCTGGGGTTAGCTATTGAACTGCAGGATTATGCTAACGGCATTCATTTGGGATTAGGCAAAGAAACAACTTGCTATTCACAAAGAACGGTTTATGCTTTTGAAGTAAAAAAATAACTGTGATCATGACAATAAAAACTATTTGACGAATTCTTTAACTTTTGGTATGATAGGAATGCGAAGATCAGGAGGAGTAATCAGCCGTTCATTTTCAGAGAGTTTCTGTCCGGTGAAAAGAAACATTGAAAACTGATGAAGGTAGCCTGGGAGCTTGTTTATTGAAGGAAGAGTAGGTAAGCACGTTTGCCGCGTTAAGGTTTAAGGCATCAGAAATGATGTGAATTAAGGTGGTACCACGTGTATTATGCGTCCTTATAGAGGACGCTTTTTTATTTGAAGGGGGTAAATAAATGTTAGGAACAATCCTTAAATTTGTAATGATTCTGATTGCCGCCTGGCTCATGATTGCTATATTTTCAGCCAGCAAAGTTTTGAAGAAGCAACAGGCGGAAATGATGGAGAACTATCAAAAGAAACAGAAAACTTTTCGGCACATTGATGGTGAATTGTTTGATGCAACATCCGATGAAGAAATTAAGGATGGTATCATGGTTCACATTTTTGACAAAGAAGATGAAGATTTTGAACATCTTAAAGAACATCTGACAGAAGGAGAACGTGTTGTCTATACGCTTTATCAGATGGAAATTGCCGTTGATCAGGGGCGTGGCTCTGTTTACCAATTCTTTAACAGTCCATCTAAAGAATATCTGCCTTATTTAAAAGACAGCTACCTTGCTGTTGGAAGTGAAAAGCTAGCTGAATTAATGGAAAAAATTATGGCATTGGTTATTCAGGAACAGACCGGAAAACAAACAAAGGATGAGCTGGATATGGATGAAGATGCACCAACTTTCCAGTCATATACCTATGATTATATGGATTTAACAGAAGCAGAACAGCTAAACGATAAAATCGTTGCTTATATTCGCGCACATCGTGAAGATTTCTTAAATTAAGGGGGAAAAATGATGAAAAAAGAATTAGCACCAAAATACCAGCCCCGGGAAGTAGAGGCTGGCAAGTATCAGACATGGCTGGATAAAAAGTATTTTGAGGCTGGTGACACCTCATTAAAACCTTATGCTATTGTAATTCCGCCGCCAAATGTTACAGGTAAACTGCACCTTGGTCATGCCTGGGATACAACTTTACAGGATATGATTATCCGTTATAAACGCCTGAAGGGGTTTGATGCTTTATGGCTGCCTGGCATGGACCATGCGGCTATTGCGACAGAAGTTAAAGTCGTTGAAAAATTGAAAAAACAGGGCATCAATAAACGTGACTTGGGCCGTGAAGGGTTCCTGGAAAAAGCCTGGGAATGGAAAGAGGAATATGCCAAGAATATCAGAGCCCAGTGGGCTAAGCTGGGGCTTGCTTTAGATTATTCCCGAGAACGTTTTACGTTAGATGAGGGCTTAAATAAAGCTGTGACTAAAGTATTTGTTGATTATTACAACAAAGGATTGATCTATCGCGGTGAAAAGATCATTAACTGGGATCCTGTTCAGCAGACAGCATTATCCAATGAGGAAGTTATTTATAAAGATGATGAAGGTGCATTCTATCATTTAAAATACTGGCTGGAAGATCACAGCCGTTATCTTGAAGTTGCCACCACACGTCCAGAAACCTTATTTGGTGATACAGCAGTGGCGGTGAATCCTAAGGATGAAAGATATAAAGATTTAATTGGTAAAAATGTTATTTTGCCGGTTGTGAACAAGCTGATTCCAATCGTAGCTGATATGCATGCTGATCCTGAATTTGGAACTGGTGTTGTTAAGATTACGCCAGCGCATGATCCTAACGACTTTGAAGTAGGAAACCGTCATCACTTGGAACGTGTTGTTGTCATGAATCCTGATGCAACAATGAATGAAAATGCCGGTAAATACTGTGGCATGACTCGTGAAGCGTGCCGTGAAGCTTTAGTTGAAGATTTAAAAAATGAAGATTTATTAATCAAAATTGAGCCAATGATTCACAGCGTTGGTCACAGTGAAAGAACAGATGCTGTTGTTGAGCCATATCTTTCTAAACAGTGGTTTGTTAAGATGGGGGATTTGGCAGCTCAGGTATTGGAAAATCAGAAGCATGAAGATACCAAAGTTAATTTTGTGCCAGGACGTTTTGAGAAAACATTGACACAGTGGATGGAAAATTGCTATGACTGGTGTATTTCCCGTCAGCTCTGGTGGGGACACAGAATTCCTGCCTGGTACAAAGGTGAAGAAATTTATGTAGGTTTAGAAGCGCCTGAAGGCGAAGGCTGGGTTCAGGATGAAGATGTATTGGATACCTGGTTCAGTTCTGCACTCTGGCCATTTAGCACCCTTGGCTGGCCAGATAATACAGAGGATTTAAAACGCTATTATCCAAATAATGTTTTAGTGACTGCTTATGATATTATCTTCTTCTGGGTTGCCCGCATGGTCTTCCAGGGTGAAGAATTAATGGGACAGCGGCCATTCAAGGATTGTCTGATCCATGGCTTAATTCGTGATGCCCAGGGCCGCAAAATGTCTAAATCTTTAGGCAATGGTGTTGATCCAATGGACGTTATTGATCAGTATGGCGCTGATGCATTACGTTATTTCCTGACAACAAATTCTGCACCTGGTCAGGATTTGCGTTACATTCCTGAAAAGGTGGAAGCATCATGGAATTTCATAAACAAAATCTGGAATGCCAGCCGTTTTGTCCTGATGAATATCGACGATGAGATGACTTATGAGGCAGCTTTTGAGACACCAAATCTTGCCGATCGATGGATTCTTTCGAGATTAAATGAAGTCATTAAAGTTGTGGATGAAAACATGGATAAATATGAGTTCGTTATTGTTGGCACTGAGCTTTATAAATTTATTTGGGATGATTTCTGCTCATGGTATATTGAACTTGCGAAAATGACACTGAATCAGGAAGATGAAGTGAAGAAAAATGCCACTCAGAAAACACTTGTCTACGTTCTTAATGCAATCGTGAAAATGCTGCATCCATTTATGCCATTTGTAACTGAAGAAATCTATCAGGCACTGCCTCATGTCGAAGAATCAATCTGTATCTCCAAATGGCCTGAGATTCGGGAAGATTTCAATGATGAAACATCTAAAGATATTGCTATGTATTTGATTGAAATTGTTCAGGGACTTCGTGAAATCAGAACAAAATATACAATCAAAAATGCTACGGAAATCAGCTATCATGTGCATTTGGCAGATGCGAAGCTGGCTGACTATGAAAATGATTTAGCGCCATATATTTACCGTTTATGCCATGCAAAATGTGAAGGTATGGATACCAGCAGTTTATCCGGTGACATTGCAGCATTCACAATCCGTAATGGCCATGCCGTTGAAGTTTCTTTAACAGGTTTAGTTGATATGTCAAAAGAAATTGAAAAACAGGCAAAAGAAAAAGCAAGATTGGAAAAAGAGATTGAACGCTGCGAGAAGATGCTCTCTAATCCTAATTTCGTTTCCAAAGCACCTGAAGCTAAAATTAATCAGGAGAAAGAAAAACTGGCAAGTTATAAACAGCAGTATGAAACTGTTTGTGCCCGTTTAAATGAATTAAAAAAATAGTCCGACAAAAAATCAGAATCAAAATGGTTCTGATTTTTTGATTATTAAAACTGTTGTAAAGCATATGAATAGGCAGGAAAATGTGAGCGAATCATTAGATCTGTTAAAGGGATCATTGATGATCATTTAAAGTTCATCCTGGTATTCAATAATTGTTAAATAATATCAAGAATTGTAATTGCCTTTCTTTAATAAAAGTTATACAATGTTGCGAGGGAGGGAAATAGAATGCGGAAAACAAATAGAAATGTAGATATGTTAAATGGGCCAATGTTTCTGAAAATACTAATGTTTGCCCTGCCTTTGGCATTGTCCAGTATTTTACAGCTATTATTTAATGCAGCGGATACTATTGTGGTAGGACAATTTGCCGGCAGTCAGGCACTGGCGGCTGTTGGTTCTAATGGTGCATTAATTAATTTGATCATCAATGTATTTATGGGGCTGTCTATAGGCTCCAATGTTATTGTTGCCAGATATCGTGGCAGAGGAGATGAGCTGAGAATCAATAAAGCTGTTCATACTTCTATTGCTGTCAGTTTGCTTAGTGGTGTCTTTTTGGCTTTTGTAGGTTTTTTTCTGGCGCCAAAATTATTACTATTAATGGCAACACCGGAAGATGTTATTGATTTATCGTCTTTATATTTGAGAATTTATTTTATGGGCATGCCTTTTTTAATGTTATATAACTTTGGATCTGCAATTCTCAGATCTGTTGGGGACACAAAGCGGCCATTATATTATTTAACGATTGCCGGTATAGCGAATGTAATTTTGAACTTGATTTTTGTCATTATCTTTAAGCTGTCTGTGGCTGGTGTGGCGATTGCAACTGTTATTTCACAGGTTATTTCTTCGTTTTTGGTTATTCGCAGCTTATCCAAAGAAGAGGGCGCTTTAAAACTGAATATCAGGAAGCTGGCGATTGACAAAGAAGCGCTTCTGGATATCGTTAAAGTTGGCCTTCCTGCCGGACTTCAGGGATGTGTTTTTTCATTGTCTAATGTAGTGATTCAATCGTCAATAAATACCTTTGGTTCTATTGTCGTTGCGGGGAATTCAGCGGCCGCAAATGTGGAAGGCTTTATCTATGTATCAATGAATTCATTCCATCAGTCAGCGGTTACTTTCAGTTCCCAGAACTATGGGGCAAAACAGTATAAACGCTGTGACAGAGCTTTAATGATCAGCGGTGCTTGTGCAGCAGTGATTGGCACAGTGTTAGGTTTGACATTTACTTTCTTTGGAGAACAGCTGTTAGGCCTGTATACCAATGATCCGCTGGTTATTGAAGCGGGGATGCTGCGGATGAGTTATATGTTTAAATTTCAGGCTTTGAATGGTTTAATGGATATTATGGTTGGCGGTTTGAGAGGTATTGGTTACTCAGTGATGCCAACAATTGTTTCTTTGACAGGTGTTTGTGCATTTAGATTGCTATGGATTGCAACGATTTTTAAAGCTGATCCAACTATCTCGACTTTATATCTGGTATATCCGGTGAGCTGGGGAATTACTTCGTTAACTCATATCCTGTGTTATTTATTTGTTCGAAGAAAACTGAATGATTCACCCAAAAAGCAGGCAAATTAGCCTGCTTTTGTCGTTAAAAGATGACTGGCATACACCTTGTCTCTGGGATGAACGTAGATATAATAGAACGTCGTTTTTTTCTGTTGATAAACAGTGCGCATTCTTGGATATGCAAAAATCGAATCTCTGCTATTATAATCAGAAGCGCTGGTGGTAAAGCGAACCCCATGATCAGATAAAATTCTCATGGCGGCATGATGCTGATCAACTTGTGATGTTACATGAACTTCTCTTTTTCTGAACATGGTTTGACCTCCTTTTATCTTTAATTCAATTATATTACAAAGAAAAAGTTATAGCAATATATATAAATAATTTTAATAATAAAAAAGCCGTGGCTGTCCACGGCTAGAGTTCTTTTTTCATTGCCAGCAAACTTGCAAATGGAGAATCCTCCACAGCGGTTTTGGATTGTGCCTTTTGCTGCTGCATATATTTTCTGACATCGCTTTTGCCTGCGGTGTTTTTTTTGTCTTCACGCGCTTTTTTGAAAGCGGTCATTTGCTGACGATAGCCACAGTTTTTGCAGACAAACATCTGCTTTTCACCTTTGCCGACTAATTCCATTTTTTTATGGCAGTTTGGGCAGCGGGCATTGGTGATAATGGACAAAGTTTCCTTATAATGGCATTCCCTATTGGAACACACAAGCATTTTTCCTTTTTTACTGTTGACTTCCAACAGCGGTTCACCACATTCCGGACATTTTTTTGAGGTTAGGTTATCATGCTTGAATTTTCCTTCACTGTCATTAATTTCCTGAATAATTTTTGTAGTATAGCTGCGAATATCAGAGATAAATTGTTTGGAATGCTTTTGCCCCTTGGCAATTTGTGAAAGAGACATTTCCCATTGGGCCGTCAATTTTGGAGATTTTAAATCTTCGGGCACAAGATTCAGTAATTGTTTGCCTTTGGCAGTAACGTGGATTTCCTGGTTTCTTTTTTCTATTAAAAAGGTATTAAACAGTTTGTCAATAATATCGGCTCTGGTTGCCACAGTGCCTAAGCCGCCAGTTGCAATCAGTGTCTGATTGATCGCTTTACTGGATTGATTCATGTAACGAACAGGATTTTCCATGGCTGAAAGTAATGTGGCTTCCGTAAAATAAGCTGGCGGTTTTGTTTTGCCATTGGTTATTTTTAGCTGATCGACCTGAAGTGTTTGACCATTTTTTAATTCAGGCAGCTGCTGTATATCTTCCTCATCCTCATCTTCATCGCTATAAGTGCCGTAAACAGCTTTCCATCCTTTCTGTTTTTCAATGCGGCCCTTTGCACTAAAGGTTTCTTGGCCAATAACGGCTGTCAGTGTTGTTTCTTCATACGCATAGGCTGGCATAAGCACGGCTAAAAAGCGTTTAAGTACCAGCTGATAAATGCGGCGTTCTCCTTCACTGAAGGCTCCCGTATAGGCTTCCTGTTCGGTAGGGATAATAGCATGATGATCGCTTACTTTACTATTATTCACAAAATGACTGCCTGCTTTAATCGGTTTAGAGAGAATTTGCTCAATAATTGCATCAAATTCACCATTTTGGCTGGCGATCAGCCTTTCTTTAAGCGTAGGCACAATATCATCCGTTAAATATCTGGCATCTGTCCGCGGATAAGTCAGTACTTTATGATATTCATATAAATTTTGCATAATGTTGAGTGTTTCTTTGGCAGAATAGCCATAAAGGCGGTTGGCATCCCTTTGCAGTTCAGTTAAATCATAGAGTAAGGGCGCATAAGTTTTTTTCGCTGTTTTTTTAACTTGTGTGATTTTTAATGACTGACCATGCAGCTGGCTGTAAATTTTCTGGATTGTATCCTGATGGAAAGTAGAGGCTTCATTTTTGACTGAACGCCAATGCCAGCAAATGGTGCCAGTATTAGCCTGCAAGCCATAATAGTCTTTAGGTTTAAAATTTCTAATTTCTTCTTCCCTTTGGGCAATCATAGCCAGGGTTGGCGTCTGGACGCGTCCGGCAGACAGCTGCGCGTTGTATTTGCAGGTTAAAGCACGGGTCGCATTGATGCCTACTAACCAGTCAGCTTCGCTTCGAGCTGAAGCACTGTAATACAGCGGCTCATAATCTTTGGCATTTTTAAGATGTTTAAACCCATCGCGAATAGCTTTATCAGTGACAGATGATATCCATAAGCGTTTCATTGGCTTTTTGACGCCGCTTTTTAAAATGATCCAGCGAGCTACAAGTTCTCCTTCACGTCCGGCATCAGTTGCAATGACAATGTCGGTAACATCTTTACGGGATAATTGGGCCTTTACAGCGTTGAACTGTTTGCTTGTTTGAGGGATGACAACCAAATTCATTTTATCAGGCATGATGGGCAAATCCAGCATGTCCCAGTTCTTGTATTTTTTATCGTAGCCTTCAGGATCCGCTAAGGTCACTAAATGCCCTAAAGCCCAGGTCACAATATATTGACTGCCTTCCAGAGCACCATTGAGTTTTTTGTTACAATTTAAAACTCGGGCAATATCTCTGGCTACAGAAGGCTTTTCTGCGAGTACTAATGTTTTTGCCATAATTTCAACTCCTTTTCCATAGCATAACGCTTTATGCCAAATGATGCAAATGATTTCATCTAAAATATGGATGCCAGCGATGTGGCATGCAGCTCTGTAACCACCTAAAAAAACTCAGCCGCAATCAAAATAGTCATCTTTTGGCAAGGCAAAAGCAGGTTTGTGACAGCGGATGAGAAAAGCATTTACGGAGATTAAAATCCAGTTATTTTTTTCTTAAATATTTATTTTTTGCTATACATTTGGGTGGTTGTGAGATATAATGGTGGTACGAAGTGTTTTAAAGTAGCAGGATGTGGGTGATGAAAGATGTTTATGGGCGAGTACCGGCACAATATTGATGCTAAGGGACGCTTGACACTTCCTTCAAAGTTCAGAGATAAATGTGAGGGAAATGTTATTGTCACCAAAGGGTTTGATGGCTGCTTAAATATTTATACACTTCCGGAATGGGATGCGTTTTATCGGAAACTGCTCACTGTCCCTACTAATAAAAAAGAGGGCAGATCTTTAATCAGAGTTATTGCGAGTAAAGCAACAGAGTGCGAAATTGATAAGATGGGTCGTATTAACATCCCGCAATCATTAAGAAAAGAAGCAAATCTTGATAAAGCAGTCGTTATTATTGGCAGTCTCAGTCATGTTGAGGTTTGGGATGAAGCTGCCTGGGATAACTACTATGAACAGGAAAGCGGTCGTTTGGAAGATATTTCCGAAGATATGGATATTGATATTTAAGGAGAGAAAAAATCATGTTTCATCATGTTTCTGTTTTGCTCAATGAAGCAGTCGAAAATTTAAATATTCATGAAGATGGCATTTATGTTGACTGCACACTTGGCGGCGGCGGACACAGCAGTGTTATTCTTTCACACCTGACGACTGGCCATCTGTATGCATTTGATCAGGATCAAACAGCGATTACAGCAGCCAATGAGCGGCTAAAAGCAGTAGGCGATCAGTATACGCTGATTTCAAGAAATTTTAAATACATGAAAGAATCATTGAAAGAATTAGGCGTTGAAAAAGTGGATGGTATTCTCTTTGATTTAGGTGTGTCCAGTCCCCAGTTTGATGAGGCAAGCCGAGGCTTTAGTTACAATCAGGATGCGCGCCTGGACATGCGAATGGATACACGTCAAAAACTGGATGCCTATGAAATTGTCAATACCTGGTCTTATAATGATCTTGTGAAGATTTTGTATAAATACAGTGATGAAAAATTTGCAAAAAATATAGCCAGAAAAATTGAGCAGCATCGAATGGTTTGCCCAATTGAAACAACATTTGAACTTGTGGAAATTATCAAAGAGGCTATCCCCGCAGCTGCCCGCAGAAGCGGCGGGCATCCGGCTAAAAGAACATTTCAGGCACTGCGCATCGCGGTTAATGATGAACTTAACGTTTTCCACGATGCTTTGCTTGATGCGCTGGATTTACTGAATCCAGGCGGGCGCGTTGCCGTAATTACGTTTCATTCTTTAGAAGACAGGCTCTGCAAACAAATTTTTAAAGATGTTTCCAGTCTGAAAGATATTCCTAAAGGGCTGCCTGTGATACCCGCTGAAATGCAGCCTAAGTTTGAACTTGTTAATCGCAAGGCTATTGTGCCTGGCAATGAAGAACTAGAAAACAATCGCCGTAGTCATTCGGCTAAATTAAGAGTGATAGAAAGGAAGAGGTCCCAATGAATCGTCGTAAAAAATCAAGAAAAACAGAAAGAAAATTAATTGCCGTCTTAGTAGCAGTTACCAGCGTTTATGTTCTGGCAACCCTGTCTTTAAATGCTGTTGAATCATCATTAAATATTGAAGTTCAGAGTATTCAGGAAGAAATAGAAGAACTTAAAGCAAAAAAAGATGGCTTAAATACTGCGCGTCAGGAAAAAATCAGTTTTGACAGCATTGTGGAAGTGGCTAAGGCTAAAGGATATACCCTGAACTTTGGTTCTGAACAGGTTGCCGCTAAATCAGAATAAATTATGAGAAAGAATACAACATATACAAAATTTTTTCTTGTTTTTTTTCTTGCTCTGACAGCCCTGTTAGTGTTTAATACGCTTTATCTGGCTGGGACTGGAAAGCACCTTCTGAGTCAGTCAGATGTTGCTTATTATGCCAAAGAAGTACGCAGTGAGACAGAAAAAATTATTAAGGCTGACAGAGGCAATATTTATTCCTTTGACGGAGATCTGATTGCCACTGACAGAACTTCTTATAATGTAACTGTGTATTTAAGCAAAGACCGTCCTGGCTATGCCGATCAGATCACTTATGTTGATAAGCCTGAATTAACCGCTGATATTCTAAGCAGATATATTACCAGCTGGTCCAGAGATGAAATTCTGGAGACAGTGACATCGGAAAATCTCTATCAGTATACTTTCAAAGCTTATCTTTCCAGTGTTCAGATGGACAATCTGCAGCAGGATATTGCCGAAAACGATCTCAATGGCATTGAATTTAGTAAAACTGCTTCAAGGAGCTATCAATACAAACATTTTTCTTCTTATATTATAGGACTAGTCAATTTAAATGATGATGATCCAGATCATGTGCTTAGAAATGGCGCTTTTGGATTAGAACTGGCATATGATGATGTATTGAATGGGACAGATGGAAAAAAAGTATATCAGGCCGATATTAACGGGCATGCGATTTATCATGCGCGCCTGAGTGAAACGGCTGCTGTCAACGGATCGGATTTATACCTTTCATTAGACAGTGAACTTCAGAATGTTCTTGAAGTGCAGATTGACAATACGATGACAAAGCTTGGCGCCAAAGCCATGTGGTGTGGCATTATGGATGCTCATACAGGCCGAATGATGGCGATGGTATCGCGTCCTGATTTTGATTTACAGGATCGTTCTACACTTACAAATTATCAGGATTTATTTTTAAACAATACCTATGAAGTTGGTTCAGTGATTAAACCCTTTGTTTATCTGACAGCGATAGACAGCGGGGTTTATGATGGCGATGAGCTTTATCAGTCAGGAACAGTCTATGTGGATGGCGCACCGGGAACGCCTGCTATTCAGGACTATAACTCAGGTGCAGGCTGGGGCATGATTCCTTATGATGAAGGATTAATTCATTCGAGTAATACGGCAATTACAAGACTTTTACAAGAAAAAATGGACTTTGATGATGTCGTTAATGCATTTGACAAGCTCGGATTTTTCCAGGCTCATCTGATTGACGGACTGGATTCAGCCGGAGGCTGGGCTTCTTATATTGATACAGAATCACCATTTGACATGGTCACTATGTGCTTTGGTCAGTCGGCATCTTATTCACCATATCAGATTTTAAGAGCATTTTCAGTGTTTGCCAATGACGGCAAGATTGTTGAGCCATATTTAGTGGATCATATTATTGATTCTAATGGTCAAACGACTTACAGTGCGACACCTAAATATACAGATCCGGTTTTCTCTAAAGCGGCTGTGGAACATGTCAGAGAGCTGCTCTATCAGGTTGTAAACAACCAGGATATTGGTACCGGCAGAGCTTATGGGATGGATGATTTAGCAGTTTTTGGAAAAACTGGTACCGGACAGGTTTGGGATACTGATTTGAATGCCTATAGTGAAACCGAGTACTGCTATTCGTTTGTGGGCGGTGCACCAGCTGATGATCCTCAGGTTCTTATTTTTATTGGATGCCAGGGCAAAGAAGATGAACCGAATTCAGCGGAAATGGCAGAAGTTGTAAAAACCATGTTGCCACAGGCACTGGCAAAATTAAATGTAACGACAACTTCTCAAAGTGCTGCGAAAATTACAGATTATACAATTGGCTCCTTTGTCAATCAAAGTGTTGATTACGCTAAAAAGCGGTTGGACGCAGCCGGGGTAAAATATATGGTTATTGGTGATGGCAAAGTTGTTAAACGCCAGACACCTGAAGGCAATACAGATATTTCGACAGCTAATACGGTTTATTTGTTAAGTGATGCCGGCAGTTATGCATTGCCGGATTTCACTGGCTGGTCGCGCAAAGATATTGCCAGCTATATGCAGCTGTTTGATATTAGCGTCAGCTTCAATGGCACAGGCAAAGCTAAGAGTCAGAGTGTGGAGGCAGGGACTGATATTGGTGATATCACCACACTAACGATTGAATTAAGTGAGTAGGGTGAGGGATTTTCTCTCACTCTTTTGCATATCATGTAGGGGTGATCTACATGATTTTTGGAACAATTCAAAAAAAAGCCAGACGTATTCTAGTGGTTTGCGGCCTTTTATTTCTGGCTATTATTTTAAAATTAGGTTATAGTGAATTAGTTAGTTATGAGATGTTAAAGGAAAAAGCAACAGATCTTTGGCAGCGCAGCTTTCCTGTTGAAGGTGATCGAGGGGAAATTACAGATGCAACAGGCAATGTACTGGCAACCAATCTGACAACGGCTTCGTTAGTAGTAGTTCCCAGTCAGATTAATGATCCGGTAGCTGCCGCTAGTTATCTTAGCCGGATTCTTGACTGTAATGAACAGGCCATTTATGAGAAATTAACAAAAAAAGCATCAATTGTCCGTATTGCCCCTGAAGGCAGGCAATTGGATGAGAATCAGGCTGCCAGTATTCAGAATCTGGGAATGAGCGGTCTTTATTTAATTAAGGATTCCAAACGCTATTATCCTCAGGGGACAAGTCTTAGCCATGTCCTGGGATTTGTTGGTATTGACAATCAGGGACTTGTTGGGCTAGAATTAAAATACGATGAGTTTCTTGTTGCAAAACAGGGAAGCATTAATTATTATATGGATGCCAAATCGCACAATTTGCCGCTTTATCCCAATGAATTTGTGGCCCCTTCTGAGGGCTTTGACATTGAGCTGACCATTCATGGTGAAGTTCAAAGCATTGTGGAAAGAGAATTGAATAATGCCTATGATACCTATCATCCTGATGGCATCTGGGCTTTGGCAATGAATCCTAAAACTGGTGAAATTCTGGCAATGGCAAGCAAACCTGATTTTAATCCTAATGATTATACTTCCTATGACTCATCCATTTATAACCAGAATATTCCTATTTGGAAAAGCTATGAGCCTGGATCTACATTTAAAATCGTGACTTTTGCCAGCGCTTTAAATGAAAATCTTTTTGATATGGATCAGGATACTTATTATGATATTGGTTATGAATATGTTGGCGGGGCAAGAATCAAATCCTGGAAAAAAGGAGGCCATGGACTGCAGACATTCAGACAGGTTTTGCAGAATTCATCGAACCCCGGATTTGTAGAAATAGGCAGGCGCCTGGGTAAGGATAAATTGTATCAATATATTAAAGATTTTGGCTTAACTGAAAAGACCGGGATCGATCTTCCCGGCGAAAACAAGGGCATTATGTTTGCCTATGATCATTTCGGTCCGCTGGAACAGGCAACTGTTGCTTTTGGTCAGGGGATATCAGTGACGCCTATCCAATTGGTCAGAGCTATCAGTGCAGCTGTTAACGGCGGTTATTTATATCAGCCGTATGTTGTTTCAAAAATCAAAGATCCGCTGACAAATGAAATTGTAAGTGAAACAACACCTATTTGTTTAAGACAGGTTATTTCAGAGGAAACTTCAGCGAAGATGAGGGATGCTTTGGAAACGGTCGTAACTGACGGCGGCGGGAGAAATGCTTATATTGAAGGCTATCGTATCGGCGGTAAAACCGGAACCGCCCAAAAAGCCGTGAATGGCAGTTATGTTGGCGGCGGCTATATATTATCATTTGTTGGGATTGCCCCAATTGATGATCCTGAGATTGTTCTGTATCTGGCCATGGATAATCCCAAAAACTGCATTCAGTATGGCGGAACGACGGTCGCTCCAATTGCCAGAAACATGCTTGTCGATATTTTGCCTGCATTAGGTGTTGAAAGGGTTACAGAACAGCGTGAAAAAATAAAAACATGGATGGATACGGATACCTATGTTGTAGAGGATTATACAGGAAAAACTAAGAAAGAGGTTAAATCGGATCATTTTCGATTTGAATTCATCGGTGAAGGCAGTATCGTTCTTGACCAATTGCCCAGAGCTGGTGAAAAGATAGAAGAAGGCAGTACAATTATGATTCAGATGGGGGAATGAAAATGAAAGCAAGAGAATTGTTAAAAAAGGCAGGATATGAAATTCAGACAGATTTTGAAGTCCATGATATTCAGATGGATTCTCGGCTGATTGAACCGGGGGATATTTTTATTGCATTGGCTGGTGCTCATACGGATGGGCACCGTTATATTGCCAGTGCTATTGAAAAAGGCGCAAAATTGATTTTGACGGAACGCAAAGTGGAAGCATATGATACAGTGGTAATGGAAGATGGCTATAAAACCCTTTCCACCCTTGCTTATTATTTTTATGGTGAGCCAACCAAAGATATGGAAGTCATTGGCGTGACTGGAACAAATGGGAAAACCACCACCACAACTTTATTATATCAGGCTTTGAATGGAGAAGGCAGACGCTGCGGGTTGATTGGTACCAATGGTCTCTATTATCCTGAAGGATTTATACCACTTAATAATACAACGCCTGATGCGCTGTTATTGATGCGTTATTTTAAAAAATTTAAAGATATGGATATTCACACGGTTGTCATGGAGGTCTCCAGCCATGCCCTGGTATTGGGCCGTGTTGATTATGTCAATTATAAAGTGGCTGTTTTCACGAATCTGACACAGGATCACCTGGATTTTCATAAGGATATGGAAGACTATTTTAACGCTAAAAAGATGCTGTTTACTGATTTAGAGGCAAATGACTTTGCCATCTTAAATTACGATGATGCAACTTATGAGCGTTTAGCCAAGGCCACAAAGGCCAAGGTCATCAGCTATGGTATCCGCGGCGGAGATCATCATGCGACCAACATAGCCTTAAGAATGGAAGATACACAGTTCGATATCGAAAATGTACATGTGACAAGTGATTTGCTGTCCATTGCCAATGTTTATAATCTGCTGGCAGTATATAGTGTCATGCGGGCGTTGGGTTATGAGAAAACAGAAATTGTCAGCCGAATCAGTAAACTTCCGCACATTGACGGACGTATGGAAAAAGTTTACAATCAGGATTACTTAGCACTTGTTGATTATGCACATTCACCTGATTCTGTATCTAACGCTTTAACTTTTTTAAACGAAATCAAGAAAGGACGCCTGATTGCTTTAGTAGGATGCGGCGGTGACAGAGATAAATCTAAGCGCCCAAAAATGGCGAAAGTTGCCTGTGAAAAAGCGGATTTAGCGATACTCACATCTGATAATCCGCGAACAGAAAATCCCGAAGACATTTTGAAAGATATGCAGGAAGGATTGAATTATTCAAACTATTGTGTTATAGTTAACCGGAAAGAAGCGATCAATCGCGCTGTTGCCATGGCTGAGCCCGGAGATATTATTGCTGTTTTAGGCAAAGGCCATGAAGATTATCAGATTATTGGTACAACTAAGTATCATTTTAGCGATAAAGAAGAAATATTAAAAGCAATTAAAGGGGAATAAATATGAATGGATCTGTAGCCATAGCTTTCACAAAGATTATTGTTAGTTTTGTTGTCGCCTTTCTTTTAACACTGATTGGCGTGCCTAGAGTTTTACCGGTTTTGCACCGTCTGAAATTCGGTCAGGTGGAAAGAGAAGAAGGACTTGCTTCTCATAAAAAGAAAAACGGAACACCTACGATGGGTGGTCTGGTGTTCATCGCTGCCAGTGTTGTTGCAGTGATTATCAGTAACCCTAAAAATATTACTGATCCAGTCGTTTTGCTGCTGATTCTGGCATTTGTCGGAATGGGGCTTGTTGGTTTTGTCGATGACTGGCTGATTGTTGTTAAAAAGAGCAATAAAGGTTTAAAACCATTACATAAATACTTGGCACAGTCAGTGGTTGCAATCCTGTTCTATGTGCTTGCTTACTATTTTATGCCAGATTTTACAACAGTTGTTGAGGTGCCAATTCTGGGCTACGAAATTGATTTTGGCTGGTTATACCCAGTATTAGTTTATTTCATGTTCACAGCAGCCAGCAATGGTGTTAACTTGTCAGATGGACTTGATGGTCTGGCCACTGGTTTAGCCATGATGGCAATTGCGCCATTTGTTATATTTGCTTTGATGATGAAAACAACAGCTGTATCCTCATTTGGCATGGCTGTAATTGGTTCACTTTTGGGCTTTATGTTTTATAATTTTCATCCTGCAAAGATTTTCATGGGAGATGTCGGCAGTCTTTCTTTAGGCGGACTGCTGGCCGGTCTTGCTATCGTAACTCATCAGGAATTATTATTATTAATTGTTGGCGGTGTTTTCGTTATTGAAACATTATCTGTTATTATTCAGGTAGTTTCTTTTA
>Ga0129308_1000514_pt1 | contig 56724 bp, 50 predicted proteins | sample L827metagenome_FD_94440 | JGI IMG/M metagenome (GOLD analysis project Ga0129308, IMG submission 94440) | Ring-tailed lemur group fecal microbial communities from Wisconsin, USA - L827 metagenome | ecosystem: Host-associated > Mammals > Digestive system > Large intestine > Fecal | place: USA...
CATAATCTTTTTGCGGTAAATGTTGTTTCACACCTTCATCTTACCACAAACAGGAAACCGAGGCGACTGTTTTCAGCCGTCTCGGTCTCTTCTTTTTTGGGACTGTTTCGCTACAGCCCCTTGTTTTTTCTCTGGTTAGATTTGAAGAAGGAGAAAATGAAAATGAAAAAATTGCTTTCCCTGCTGTGTGTTGCAGCAATGATCTTTTCCCTGGCCGCCTGCGGCGGTTCCCAGGCCCCTGCCGCTACCCAGGCCCCCGCTGCCGAAGCACCTGCCGAGGCTCCCGCTGAGGCCCCTGCCAACCAGGCCCAGGTTTTCAACGTGGGTATCTGCCAGCTGGTGCAGCACCCCGCCCTTGATGAGGCCACCCGTGGCTTTAAGGAAGCGCTCACCGAGAAACTGGGCGACGCCGTCACCTTCAATGAGCAGAACGCTTCCGGCGATGCCGCCACCTGCTCTGTCATCTGCAACCAGTTCGTCAGCGATGAGGCCGACCTGATCCTGGCCAACGCCACCGCAGCCCTCCAGGCCGCCTCTTCTGCCACCAATGAGATCCCCATTCTGGGCACCTCCATCACCGACTACGGCACCGCCCTGGGCATGGAGGGCTTCACCGGTGTCTCCGGCACCAACATCTCCGGCACCTCCGACCTGTCTCCTCTGGATGGGCAGGCTCAGATGCTGGCGGAGCTGTTCCCCGAGGCCAAGACCGTTGGCATTCTCTACTGCTCCGGTGAGCCCAACTCCAAGTACCAGGCCGATACCATCGCCCCCATGCTGACCGAACTGGGCTACACCGTCACCGAGTACACCTTCGCTGACTCCAACGATGTTGCCAATGTCACCGCCACCGCCTGCGCCGATTGCGACGTGCTCTACATCCCCACCGACAATACCGCCGCCTCCTGCACCGAGGCTATCAACAATGTGGCTCTGGTGGAAAAGACCCCCATCATCTGCGGTGAAGAGGGCCTCTGCAAGGGCTGCGGCGTGGCCACCCTGTCCATCTCCTACTACGACATCGGCTATGAGACTGGTCTTATGGCAGTTGAAATTCTCACCGAGGGCGCCGATATCTCCGCTATGGAAATTCGCTATGCTCCCCAGTTCACCAAGGAGTACAACGCCTCCATCTGCGAGACGCTGGGCATCACCGTCCCCGCGGATTACGTTGCCATCCCCGAGACCTGATCAGGCATGCGTTTTCTGAACTTTGTTGGCTTCTTTTGTTGACTTATAGGGAAAGCCGCTCTGGCGGCTTTCCCTGTTCCGGTGTTTACCGAATACATATTAAGGAGAGTATCCGTGAGTATCGCAGTTTATTTCTCGTCTCTCAGCGTATTGAAGCTGCTCAAGAATATGCCGGGCGGTATTGCGCAGGGACTGATCTGGGGCCTGATGGCTCTTGGCATATACATTACCTTCCGCCTGCTGGATGTGGCGGATCTGACGGTTGACGGTTCCTTTACCACCGGCGGTGCCTGCACCGTCATGCTGATTCTGGCCGGCTGGCCCGCCTGGGCAGCACTGCTGGTGGCCGTGCTGGCCGGTGTGGCCGCCGGCTTCTGCACCGGCATGCTCCATACCAAGCTGGGCATCCCCGCCATTCTGGCCGGTATACTCACCCAGTTCTCTCTCTACTCCATTAACCTGCACATCATGGGCATGGCGGCCAACAAGGCGGTCAGTGTGGATAAGTACAGCCTGATCCTCTCCTCCCGCACGGTGCCCATGGCCATCCTCACCGGCTTTCTCATTGCCCTGGCCCTGGTCTCCCTGTTCTACTGGTACTTCGGCACAGAGCAGGGTTCCGCCCTCCGCGCCACCGGCAGCAACAGCGCCATGAGCCGTGCTCAGGGCATCGATGTAGATGCCATGAAGGTGCTGGGCCTTTCCATCTCCAACGGGGTCGTGGCCCTCTCCGGCGGCCTCATGGCCCAGTATCAGGGCTTTGCCGACATCAACATGGGCCGCGGCGCCATCGTCATCGGTCTTGCCGCCGTCATCATCGGTGAGGTGGTGGGCCGGGCGCTGCTGGGCAAGCGGCTGAACTTCTATGGTACCCTCAGCTTTACCGTGATCGGCGGTGTGCTATATTACACCGTGGTGGTCATTGTGCTCTGGCTCAAGCTCAACTCCAACGATCTGAAGCTGTTCACCGCCATCATCGTCGCCGTGTTCCTGGCCGTGCCTTATCTGCGGGATCAGTCCAAAACATCCTTTGCGCGGCTGCGGAGGAAGGGAGGCGCCCCCCATGCTTAAACTGGAACATCTTTACAAGACCTTTAACCCCGGCACCATCAACCAGAAAATTGCCCTTTCCGATTTGTCCCTGCATCTGAACCCCGGCGATTTTGTCACCGTCATCGGCGGCAACGGTGCCGGAAAGTCCACCATGCTCAACGCCATTGCCGGTGTCTGGGCCGTGGACAGCGGCCGCATTCTTCTGGATGGGCAGGACGTTACCGCCCTGCCGGAGCATAAGCGGGCAAAGCTGATCGGCCGCGTGTTCCAGGATCCCATGATGGGCACCGCCCCCAATATGCAGCTGGAGGAGAACCTGGCCCTGGCCATGCGCCGTGGGCAGCGTCGTGGCCTGGGCTGGGGCGTCACCAAGGCGGAGCGGGAGGTTTACCGGGAAAAGCTGAAAACCCTGAACCTGGGCTTGGAGGATCGTATGACCGTGAAGGTGGGCCTTTTGTCCGGCGGTCAGCGCCAGGCCCTGACGCTGCTGATGGCCTCCCTGCAAAAGCCGAAGCTGCTGCTTCTGGATGAGCACACCGCCGCCCTTGACCCGGCCACCGCCGCCAAGGTACTGGATCTGTCCGACCGGATCATTGCGGAAAATCAGCTCACCGCCATGATGATTACCCATAACATGTCCGATGCCATCCGGCATGGCAACCGTCTCATCATGATGAATGAAGGGCACATTATTCTGGATATTAGCGGGGAAGAGAAGAAAAAGCTCACCAAGCAGATGCTGATGGATAAGTTTGCGGAAGTGGCCGGAACCCAGGTCGAGTCTGACCAGGTGCTGCTGAGCAAGTAAACGAAAAAGCCGCTGTTCCCATTGGGAACGGCGGTTTTTACATATTTGATGGGATGTGCATTGATTTATCCCCCGCCCTGTGCGATAATATGAGTGGTGATTGAAATGCTGCTGATTTTCATTTTGGCGCTGCTGCTTGCGTTCTGCCTGATCCTTGTGTTCAGTTTTCGGGCGGCTTATTACTCCCCGGCCAACCGGAAGGAGGATCCCCGGCATATCCCCAACCAGGAGCAGTATCTCCAGGTGGCGGATAAAATTCTTGCCCTGGTGGACAATATTGAAGCCTATCCCTTCCAGCAGGTTTATATTGAATCCGATGACGGGTTGAAGCTGGCCGGCCGGTACTACCATGTGCGGGACGGAGCGCCCTTGGTTCTCATTTTTCATGGCTACCGCAGCACAGCCTACCGGGACTGCGCAGGCCTATTCAAGCTGTGCATGGAGCTGGGCTTTAATGTGCTGCTGCCGGATCAGCGCGCCCACGGCAGGAGCCAGGGCCGGGTCATCACCCTGGGCATTCGGGAGCGTTTTGACTGCCTGCGCTGGGTCAAGTACGCAGTACGGCGCTTCGGGGAAGATAGCCGGATCCTGGTGTCCGGCTGCTCTATGGGCGCCGCCGCAGTGATGATGAGCGGGGAGCTTCTGCCGGCCCAGGTGAAAGGCATGATCTGTGACGCCGGGTACAGCTCGCCCCGGGCTATTATGATGGAGGTTTCCAAGAGAAAGCACATGCCGCCGAAGCTGGCCTATTTCCTTTTGCGCCTGTCTGCCCGGCTGCTGGGCGGTTTTGACCCCGATGAGCGTAGCTCCCTGCAATCCCTGGAAAACAGTTATATCCCCGCCCTTTTCATCCATGGTGAGGATGACCGTTATGTTCCCTGCTCCATGGTGTATGAAAATTACGCAGCCTGTGCCGCTGAAATCAAGCAGTTGCTTACGGTTCCCCAGGCCGGGCACGTCCATAGTTTTCTTTTGGATGAGGCCGCCTACCGGGATGCTGTCCATTCCTTCCTGCAAAAAATCGGCTTTCTGCCATAAAAAATTCGCACCGTTAAGGTGCGAATTTTTTATCGTTTTCCCTTTTTATTCGTCTCCGCCGCGGCGCTTGTTGACGATGGCAAGGTAGACCAGGATGCCGCCCACGGCCGCCAGGGCCAGCACGGCCACCACGATGTAGAACACCAGGGTGGAACTGGTATCCCGGTTATAGCTGTCCCCGCCGCTGCTGGGCATGGTGGGAGCAGCCGTTGGCTGGGCCGTTGCCGTGGGGGCAGGCGTCTCGGGCTCCAGAGGCAGGCCACCAGTGGTGCCGCCGGTAGTGCCGCCGGTGGTGCCACCAGTAGTGCCGCCTGTAGTGCCGCCGCTGGCAGCGTCATAGCTCACTGCCACCAGGGGCGAATAGGCGGTGGTGCTCTTCTGGCCGTCCTTGCTCAGCCAGACACCCACGCAGTAGTACTTGGTTCCAGCCGTCTCGGGGGGAGTATAGCTGCTGGTATTGGCCCCGTCGATGGCCTTGATGTTGTTCATATTGTCGCTGTCAGAGCTGTACCACTGGTAGGTCAGGGTGCCAATGCCGGAGGCGTTGGAAGCATAGACGGTCATGGTATGGCTCTGACCGGCAGACAGCTGAGCGCCCTTGGGCTGGGTGTTGATCTTGGGGGCCTGAAGCTCGTTGCCGCTGCCGTTGTTATTGCTGCTGGTGGTATCCTTGGGGTCGTTGGTGGTGCTGGTAGCTCCGCTGACCCGGACAATGGCGCCGGTGGTGTAAGAGGAACCGGCAGCATTGGTAAACTTGCACTCAATGGCCCAGCCGTTAAGGGACTTGGGAATGTTGCTCAGGGTCAGCCGCTCGGTGTCCGCGCCGCTGACCTCCAGGCCGCTGAAATAATAGGCCGCGTCTCTGGCGGGAATGGTATTGGTGGTATCTGCGCTGACAATGCGCCAGACGAAGCTGTCTGCGTTATCGGCCCGGGCCACAAACTGGGCGCTGCCGCCTGCCTCCACCGTCTCACCGGTGGGGTTCTTGGTGATCACAGGGGGGGCGGAACTGTTCCCCCCAACGGGGGCAAAGGTGGGAGAAACCGCTTCACTGACGGTGATATTCAGCACGAAGCTGGAAGGGCCGTTCTCCGTTTCCATATCGATCTGGGCAGTGAAGGTGCCGGTCTGGGTGGGGGTGCCGGTGAGATATACATCGGCATTCACATAGCTCAGCTGTAAGCCGTCGGGAATGCTGCCGTTGTAGCTGCAGCTGGTGATATTGCTCACGCCCCGGTTTACGGCAACGGAACCAATATTCTGGTTTACCGTGCAGCTGACGTTGGCATCAGCATAGGCGCCAAAGCTGAACAACGTGACCATGAGGCAGAGCATCACGGCAGTGGCCAGCAGGCATTTCATCTTCTTACTCTTCATCTTTTTCATCCTCCAATGCGGTTTTGTGCGTTCTGGTATATATGACTGTTTTTTTCTTTAAAAGTTTCATATTGTTACAAAATTCTCCGCTTGAAATTATAGCATCTTAGTTTACATAAAGCAAGCAGATAAATTGAAAAAAGGCTGACATTCTGTCAGCCTTTCAGAAAATTTAAGGAAATTAAGAATTACAGCCACGGACTGCCCCTCGCTCACGGCGGTTTTTCAATTATGTAAACTAAAGTGCCGATAGTTTAGTTTACATAATTTATTCACTTTGCCGCATCGCCTGTAACCGGCTGCTTTTTCCAGAGCTGCCCCTGTTCCCGGCTCTCAGTCCCGGGAGAACAGATCCCGGGTATAGACCTTGTCCTCCACATCCCTCAGTTCCCCGCTGCTGCGGTTGGCAATGATCACATCGCACATGGCCTTGAACTTGGCCAGATCGTTCACCACGGGGCTGTTGAAGAAGCTGTCCTCCTTCAGCGTGGGCTCGTATACCACCACGGAAGCGCCCTTGGCCTTGACTCTCTTCATGATGCCCTGAATGCTGGAGGCCCGGAAATTATCGGAGCCGGACTTCATGGTCAGCCGGTAAATGCCGATCACGCAGCTGTTGCCGGGCACACCGTTAAGCCCCTTGGTGCCGCCGCCGTAATACCCGGCTTTCTTCAGCACCTGCTCGGCAATAAAGTCCTTGCGGGTGGAATTGGCCTCCACAATGGCCCGGATCAGGTTGTTGGGCACATCCTCATAATTGGCCAGCAGCTGCTTGGTGTCCTTGGGCAGGCAGTAGCCGCCGTAGCCGAAGGAGGGATTGTTATAGTGGCTGCCGATGCGGGGATCCAGACACACGCCCTGGATGATCTGCCGGGTGTCCAGGCCCCGAACCTCGGCATAGGTGTCCAGCTCATTGAAGTAGCTGACCCGCAGGGCCAGATAGGTGTTGGCAAAAAGCTTGATGGCCTCCGCCTCGGTGAGATTGGTGATCAGCACCGGGGTATCTCCGTCCAATGCCGCCTCCTTCAGCAGGGCGGCAAAGCCCTCCGCCTTTTTCAGCAGCGCCTCATCGCTCATCACCGTGCCCACCACGATGCGGCTGGGATGCAGGTTATCATAAAGTGCCTTGCCCTCCCGCAGAAACTCCGGGGAGAAGATGATGTTGGGATTGTGGAACTTCTCCCGGATGCCCCTGGTATAGCCCACCGGGATGGTGGACTTGATGACCACCAGAGCATCGGGGTTGACACGGGTGGTGATTTCCAGCACGTCCTCCACGGCGGAGGTATCGAAGTAGTTCTTGTTGGGGTCGTAATTGGTGGGGGCCGCCACAATGACAATGTCCGCCCCGGAATATGCGGCCTCCTTATCCAGCGTGGCGGTGAGCTTCAGCTCCTTCTCCGCCATGTACCGGCTGATCTCCTGATCCACAATGGGGGACTTCCGGCTGTTGATCATCTCCACCTTGGCCTGAGTGGTGCTGACAGCCACCACTTCATGCCGCTGGCTGAGCAGCACCGCCAGAGACAGACCCACATAGCCCACACCTGCTACCGCTATCTTCATGTTTTGCTCTCCTTTTCTTTCCTCAGCCTTTCGTCCATATTGATCCTGCCCCTGTGGCTGACGACCTGGGCCGGATTCCCGGCCACGGTGACATTCTCCTCGTAGACGCTTCTGGTGACAACAGAATTGGCACCAACGATCACGTTATCCGCAAGATAAGTGTCCCCGCAGACGATGGCGCCCATAAACAGCACCACCCCGTCACCAATATGGGGCACCTTATACGTGGTGCCTCCGGCGGCCAGGGAAGTATGCACATGGACGACGCAGTTCTCCCCCGCCCTTGCCTGGTTATTTATGTCGATCTCCCCCACATGCATCACACACAGGCCCCGGCCAAAGGTGTTGGGTGGGATATGCATCCCATACTTGATTTGAAACTGCAAAAGCCGCATCTTATACAGACTTGCCAGAAGCCGGCGACCGCTGTTGATATAATACTCCGTCTTTCGCAGCAGGATCTGATGCCGGCGGAGAACCGCATTGTCCCCCAGCAGCAGCAGGTTCATCAGGCGGTACTTCCCATAATTCCTGTAATGCTTTGTCTCATAGGCCAGCCAGTCCTTCAGTTCCGCCCTGGTCTGGATGCGCTTATACTCTCTCTCCATAGGCCCTTCCTTTCAGAGCTTGTAGTAATCCTTGTACCAGCGGACAAAGCGCCGCAGGCCCTCCCGCAGCGGGGTATGGGGCTTGAAGCCGAAGTCCCGTTCCAGCGGTTCCGTGTCGGCGTAGGTGATGGGCACATCGCCGGGCTGCATGGGCACCAGCTCCTTGTGCGCCGCGAAGTCATAGTCCTCCGGCAGCACCCCGGCATCCACCAGCTCCTCCTGCAAAATGGTGACGAAATCCAGCAGGTTCTCCGGGTGGCTGTTTCCGATGTTATAGACCATATAGGGGGGAACTGGCAGGCCGTCCTCCCCGGTCTTTCGCTCCGGGGAGCGCTGCATGATGCGGATGACACCCTCTACAATGTCATCAATATAGGTAAAGTCCCTCTGGCAGTTGCCGTAGTTGAATATCTTGATGGTCTGCCCGGCCCGCAGCTTGTCGGTAAAGCCATAATAGGCCATGTCCGGCCGGCCGGCGGGGCCATAGACCGTGAAGAAGCGCAGGCCGGTGCTGGGGATATTATAGAGCTTGGCGTAGGCGTGGGCCAGCAGTTCGTCCGACTTCTTGGTGGCGGCGTAAAGGCTGATGGGATTGTCCACCTTGTCCTCCGTGGAATAGGGCACCTTCTTGTTGTTGCCATAGACAGAGGAGCTGGAGGCATAGACCAGATGCTCCACCCCCGTTTCCCCGCCGTCATAGGAGTGGCGGCAGGCCTCCAGAATGTTATAAAAGCCGATGAGGTTGGATTCGATATATACCCCGGGGTTCTCGATGGAATAGCGCACCCCGGCCTGGGCCGCCAGATTCACCACCACTGAGGGCTTGTAGTCGGCAAAAAGCTTGTCAATCAAAGGCTTTTCCGCCATGTTGCCCCGGATGAAGCTTAGACGGCAGCCGGAGCTCTCCCGTTCTCTGGCCACTCGTTCCAGCTTTTCCAGCCGGTACTCCTTCAGGCTGACCGCATAGTAATCATTCATGCTGTCGATCCCCACTACATGGATCCCATCGAAGCGCCGCAGCAGTTCCTCGCTGAGGAAGCTTCCGATAAAACCGGCAGCACCGGTAACCAGCACCGTCTTGTTCTTGAGAGAAATGTTCACCGTCTCCACCTCATGTCTTTCCCTTTTTCCTGATTAAATTCAGCGCATAATGGAAAGTCTCCACTTTCAGCGCCAGACAAATAATTATGTAAACCATTGCGCCGGTCACGATCTGTACCAGCATCTCCAGCGCCGGATGCATGGGAAGCAGGCCCACAGCCCAGGCCGCCAGCGCCATCAGCGCCGATGCGGCAATGATCTTCCACAAATCCCTGGCCTGCTGCAAAAAGCCATAACCCAGAAAATGCCGGTTGGGAATGGCCGAGATCACCGCGTCCAGCCACACACTGATGGCATAGCTGTAGGCCATGGCCACCACGGAATCAAAGAGCACCACGGTCAAAATCAGCTGGATCAGCATGATCGAACGGCGGATAAACTCCATCTTCATATACACATCGCTGCGCCCCATGGCGCTGATGGACAGGCCGTTGGGGGTGGTCAGGGCGATGGACGCATGGGCAATGCACAAAATCTGCATGTAAGGCACGCTGGGCAGCCACTTATCTGTCAGCATCACCCGGACAAAAGGCTCCGCGATCACCGCCAGACCCGCCATAGCCGGAAACACCAGCATGGCATTCATGGTGATGGAGCGGCGCAGGATGCCCTTCAGCGCATCCCTGTCGCTTTGCGCCCTGCTCATGACCGGCAGCATCACAGAGCTCATGGAAGAATCCAGCGCGTTGGTGATCACAAACGGCACCTGACTGCCCCGGTCGTAATAGCCCAGGTCAGCGGTGGAAAAATGCTTGCCGATGATCAGGGGCCGCAAATCAAGATACAGGGACTTCATCAAAGAGGACACCAGCATCTTCCAGCCAAAGCTGTACAGCTCCCTTGCCCGCCCCACGGAAAAACGCAGCTTGGGCACCCAGCGCACCGCCAGGGCCATCGCCAGACAGGAAAACACGATGTAGGCGAAGTAATACACCACCAGCGTCCAGATCCCCGCCCCCAAAAAGCCCAGCACCACCGCCAAAATCCCGGCCAGCACCGTCGCGGTGAGGCTGCAGATCATCATCTGGCGAAAGCGCATTTCCCTTTGGATCTTCGCCGTCAGCACAGCCCCGTAAGAACTGAAAAACACCGAAAACGCGTATACCCGCAGAGGCCACAGGATCTCCGGGCTTTTATAAAATCCGGCGATCACCGGCGCGGCGGCGAACATCAGCAGCGTCAGCAGAAGGGACATAGCCATGCAGATAAAGAACACGGTGGAATAGTCTGTGTCATCCGCGGTTTCATTCTGCACCAGCGCGGTAGCAAGCCCTCCCTCAATAATGCACAGGGAGAGATTGACAAACACCGTGATAATGGCGACCTGTCCAAAGGCTTCCGGTGCCAGCAGCCGGGCCAGCAAAATGCTGATCACAAAGCCCAGGGCCTTGGCCGCGAAGCGCTCCACATATTTATAGATCAGTGACTTGATTACAAGAACTCTGTTCACACCATTCTCCTTTGGGCCTGCTTTTACAAAGCGTAAGTTCCCCGCTGTTGGGGCTTTATGGACAAGCTATTCCGGCAGCACGATCCAGCTGCCAAGCTTTTCGTTCCATTCCGGCGGATCAATGAATCGCATCCCGCTGCCCGGATAGAGGGTAAATTCCCCAAAGCAGGGTTTTCCCTGGATGTCATAAAGATCGATCCTCACATAGGGGCTTATTGCCGCCAACCTTTTTGCCACTTCTATCATCTCATCAAAACAGGCCGGTTTCTCAATCTCCGCATCGCTTATGGGAAAGTCCCGTTTGATGGGCAGCTTCTCCCAATTCAAATCGAAATAGGTGGTACGCAGCCCCCTTTCCGTGTTTCTCTCCGTGCATACGTACAGCAGCTTCGGCTCACCATGGAAGCAGAAGAACTTGTAATCTTCCAGTTCGCCCTTTTCATCCGCCATATATTTCTCGGCAAGAACGCAGGGCTTCACATTTTTATAGGGCCACTCCCGGTTGGCATAGTAGTAGTTTGTTTGCAGGCGTTCATTGAGTTTTTTCTTTGCGGACTCAATATCCAGCTTGCTCTTATCCCGGCAGACGATCACACCCCCGCTGTCGTGATTGCATTTCAGCACAAACTGCTCCGGCAGGGTGTCAAAGTCGATCTCATCCGCATTTTTCCACGGGCCGCCCACCAGCGGGATCAGATACTCCTCCCCGATGGTCTCCCCGATATATTGCCGCACCGCGTATTTGTCCACCAGGGTGGTATACAGGGGATTGTGGTCGTGGAGCTTCAGCCATTGCAGCTTTTCATTGAAGGTCTTTGGGTTCTTTAAATCCAGCGGGTACCCCATAGCCAGCCGGAACTGGAGTTTGACATACGCTTCATCCGGCATCCAGTTCAAAAGCCCTTTGCTCCCCAGCATGGAGAACAGTCTTTTGGGGTCATTTTTTATATATTTGAGTGTCTCAATATTCAAGCTGTGACCTCCCTTATCCTATGACCTGTTCCACATGGTCCCGCCAGTGTTCAAAAATCGTCTCCGGTCGGAAGGCTTCGGCCCTCTCCCCGGCGGTCGCAGCCAAAGCGCGGCGCTTCTCCTCATCCTTCAGCAGTTCCAGCATGGCGGCGCTGAGGGCTTCTTCCTCCCCCACCGGCACCAGCAGGCCGTTGACGCCGTTTTCGATCACCGCCTCCGGCCCGCCGCAGGGGCAGGCAGTGGAGACGCAGCAGCGCCCGGCGGCCATGGCCTCCAGCAGGGCGTTGGGCATCCCCTCAAAGTCGGAGGGCAGTACAAACAGCTTGCACCCCGCCAGCACAGCGGGCATATCACTGCTGGCCCCCATAAGTTTGATCCGGCCTTCCATGCCCGATTCCCCGATCAGGGCTTCCAGCTCTGCCCGCAGCTCCCCCTCGCCGTAGATGCGCAGTTCCTCCTCCACGTCCCCGGCAATGGCGGCGAAGGCACGGATCAGCAGGGCCTGGTTCTTCTGGGCGGTCAGCCGCCCGGCGGTCATCACATACCCGTTTTCGCCCGTACCCGCCACCTGGAAAAATCGCTCATCCACCTGATTCATAATCACACGGGATCGCTTTTGCAGCCGCTTTGGAAACCATTTTTTCGCCTTTTCGGTCTGGAAAACACAGCCGTCTGCCAGGGGCAGCAGCCACCTGCCGATGAGGCGGCCCAGCCGTCCGGCATACTCCCGCTCCGGGTCGTTGCGGACGGAGACGATGGTCTTTACCGGCAGGAAACGGCTGGCCAGCACGGCGCGGAAATTGGGTTCCGCCATGAAGGAGATCAGCGCCGCCGGGCGGTATTCCCTGATTATCCGCCGCAAAGCCTTGATCCTGCTCAGGTTTCGCCGCAGCCGGGACTGGGGAATCTGCTCCTGTTCAATGGACAGGCGCTCCACCCCTTCCGGCACTGGGTATTCCCAGGTATCCACAAAGCTGGTCACCACCACCGACCGGTAGCCGCAGTCGGCAAAGCGCTTTGCCAGCTGCAATAGCACCCGCTCCGCCCCACCGTCATGGATGGCGTTGATATAAAAAAGCAAGGTTTTGTTCTTCATTTATGTCCTTTTTACCCGTTTTCTCAAACTTCTCAAGCCAAAATAGGCCCCCCGCAGCAGTCTGTCCTCTAGGTTTTCCTCCCGGTCGCTCATTTCCAGGGGGAAGGGCACAAAGGCCCCTTCATGCACCCGCAGGAAGCGCTCCAGATCCAGAAAGCCCTTCTCGTCCAATTCGTTGGGGTGGTAGCAGAAGGTCACGGTGTTCAGGGGCAGCTTCCGCACCCGGCCGGTCTGCTGGGGCACGAAGGTGAAGCCGTCTTTGTAATAAGGGGCGTTTGCCACGGTGTCGCTGATGTGGCGGATGCTGCTGCATTCCCGCAGGGCTGTCAGGGTGTTTTCATCAAAGGTATGGGAGGGAGCGAAGAACACCCGGGGTTCAATCCCCTGCTCACGCAGCAGGGCAAGCCCCGCGCTGATTTTCTCCTTCTGCGCTTCCAGGGGCAGCCCCGCGAACTCTGACCGGGCATTCACCGGGTTCAATCCGCCGCTGCCGCTGCGATACACATGGTCATAGCCATGCAGCGCCAGGCACCAGCCCCGGGCCTGCCAGGCTCGGGCCCGCTCCCAGAAGTGCTCGTCCTCCGGGTACTGCTCCATCATAGCATCCTTGCAGGCGGGAATGATGCCCACCAGGGGTTTGACGCCATAGGCCGTCAGCAGCTCTTCCATCCGCTGCCAGCGCTCCCGGTCATACCGGGGGCAGGCATCGTCCAGCCGCATGATGTATCTGCTCATGTCTGTTTCCCCTCCAGCCAGAGTTGATTATAAAGTCCGCTGAGCCGCTCTACGCTCTCGCCAATCTCAAAACCGGCAGCGGCAATGGCCTGATGTACATCCTGCCGGGCAGCCGGTTCCGCCATGGCCTGTGCCCAGGCTTCGGCGCTGTCAATGGGCAGGCGGCGCACCAGGGGGGACAAATCCACATCCCGGGTGATCCGGTCAGAGATCAGGCAGGGCAGGCCGGCGGCCTGGGCCTCCACCACCGTCACCGGCAGCCCCTCCCACTTGGAGGGGAAAGCCAGCAGATCCATGGCCTGCATCAGCTCCGCCACATCCTCCCGGTTGCCGGTAAGGATGACCGCGTCCTGAATTCCCAGGGCTGCGATTTTCTCCTCAATATCGCCCCGCAGCTCCCCATCGCCCACCAGCAGCAGGCGGGCCTCCGGCTGCTGCTTACGCAGTTTCGCAAAGCTCTCCAGCAGGAAGCCGTGGTTCTTGGCTTCATGAAAGCGGCCCACGTGGCCCACCACCAGCTTATCTTCTATTCCCAGCGTCTGCCGGTATTCCCGGCGGACAGTCTCGTTATAACGGAATTTCTCCACATCCACGGCGTTGGGCAGCAGGAAGAAGCGCTCGCTCCGGCAGGCCTTCTCTCCAAACAGCCAGACCCCTGCCTCCCGGGTGCAGCTCATCAGCACATCCGCCTGACGCCGCAGGGGAACTTGCAGGGCCAGCTTCACCAGGGAGGAAAGGCCGCTGCCGTTGGAGGTGGAGTGGCTGTGGATGATGGTCTTGACCCCGTGCATCTTCGCCACCGGCAGGTACAGGGAGGCATAGCTGCGCACATGGGAGTGCAGCACCCTGTACTCCGGGTGCTGGGTAAAGAATTCATCCCAGGCCCGGCGCACCTCCATCACATTGCCATGGAAGCCGGGCATGGTATAGATCTGGCCACCCAGGGCCTTGACCTGGTTGGCATAGGCATCCCGCTCCGGATGGTCAAGGACAAAGTCAAACTGTATTTTTTTCCGATCCATGTGCCGGTAAAGATTCATCACCAGCGCCTGAGAGCCGCCCATTTCCAAGGCGCCGATCATATGAAGGATGCGTATCATTCCCCGATCTCCTTCATATACCGGGCAATGACGATCTCCCGGTCGAATTCCCGAACCACCTTGTCGTGGCCCCGCAGGCCCATCTGCCGCTTTTCCTCATAGCTGAGGCAGAGGAAGCGCTCCACCTTCTCAATGAGGGATTGGGCATCTCCCTTCCGGAAAAGATAGCCGGTGACACCGTCCTCCACCACGTCCACGGAGCCGTTGATGTTGGAAGCGATACAGGGGCGGCCGGTGGCAGCAGCCTCCAGCAGCACATTGGGCACGCCCTCTCCGCCCAGGGAGGGCAGGATCAGGCAGTGGCACTTCCGCAGCAGGGGTTTCATATCGTCCTGAAAACCCAGGTATTTCACCACACCCAGGGCTTCATAATCGGCGATCCGCTTTTGATACTTCTCTTCCTCCACAAAGCCGGCGATATAAAAGCAGGTGTTGGGCAGCAGCTCCCTGATGACCCGGGCGCATTCCAGATACTCATCCATCCCCTTCACCGCCATAGCCCGGCCGGCAAAGAGGAAGCGGATCTCTCCGGTGTCCGGCAGTTCGGCCAGAACGTTCTCCTGCAGATTCACTCCGGAACCGGGCAGCAGAGCCCAGTTGTCTTTCACCATGCCGTGTTGAACGAAGTAGTCCCGATCCCCGGTGTTCTGGAAAAACACCTTATAACACCGGCGGATGGAAGCCTTATACAGCAGCCGCACCAGCTTGCTGAGGGCGGACTCCTTCAAAAAGGTGGCCCCGGTGCCGGTGATGTTGCAGACCTGTTTCAGCCCCAGGGCGTTGGAGGCCATGGTGCCGTAAATATTGGGCTTGATGGTATAGCTGAAGATAATATCCGGCTTCAGCTCCTCCATCATTTTTTTATACTGCCGCACCAGCCCTAAGTCCTCCACCGGGTTCATCCCCCGGCGGGACATAGGGGTGTCGATCATGGTGCAGCCCAAATCTTCAAAATAACGGTTCCGCTCGTCATGGGGCGTGGAGATATACACCCGGTGCCCGGCGGCGCACATCCGGGCCACCAGTTCCCGGCGAAAGGCGTAAATGGTGATATAGTGGTTGGACAGGATGAGAATTTTTTTTGGCATATCAGGCCTTCCTCTGCTCCATAAATTCCTTCACTTCCCGCTCCAGCCCCTCATTGAAGCTGGCGGGCACATAGCCAAAGTCCCGGGTGGCGGGGGCATGGGAAAAGTTCCTATCCTCTCCCAGGCGCAGCACCTTCTCCACCAGGTCTATCTTTCCGGCACTCAGCAGCTTCACCGCCCTGGCACCGAAAAGCCCCAGCCACATGGGGGCGCTGATAAAGTGCATCTTCTTGCCCATATATTGGCCGATCAGCTCCAGCAGTTCGTGAACGCTCAGCGCCCGCTCGCCGCTGATGTTATAGCTCAGCTCCGGCAGCTTTTCCACCATGGCGGCCTTGTAATAGGCCTGCCCCAGATCCCGTGCGTTCACCGGCTGGATCAGCCCTTGGCCGTGGTCGATCTCCGGCATGAGGGGGAATTTTGCCACCATCTGAATAAACTTGGAGATGTTATGATCCCGCATATCGCCGAAGATCATGGTGGGGCGCAGGATGGTGATGTTCATGCCCGCGTCCAGATATTTCTGCATCTCCTGCTCGATTTCCTTATATTCTTCGGAGGCCATCTTATGCTTGGAGTAGATGCCGGTGGTGTGCACCAGGATGATGTGCTTCACGCTGTCCACCTGGGCAATGGCCTCCAGCAGCTTCAGCGTTCGCCAGATACCGGCAATGTGGATCACCGTTTCCGCCCCGTCCACGAAGCGCTTCAAATCTTCCACGCTCTCAATGTCCCCGGGGAAAATTTCGATATCCAGGCCGGACTCCGTCAGGCGCTGGGTCTTGGTGCTCGCTCGCACCAGGCAGCGGATTTTGCCCTCATACCGGTTGTCAATAAACTGCTGCAAAAGAAAGCCGCCGGAATGGCCGGTAAGGCCGGTAACTGCAATCATGATTTCTTCTCCTTCTTCATTTCCTTGGGGCCGCCCTCCACCACGCCGGAGCCATGCAGCACACCCCGTACCGTCATGAGGAAGATTTTTACATCCAGCCCAAAGCTGAGCTTTCGCGCGTATTCCCCGTCCAGCCGGGCTTTTTCTTCAATTTCCAGCTCGTCCCGGCCGTTGACCTGGGCCCAGCCGGTGAGACCGGGGGTAATATCATTGGCGCCGTATTGATCCCGCTCAGCGATCAGGTCATACTGATTCCAGAGCGCGGGACGGGGGCCGATGATGCTCATTTTCCCGGTGAAGATCTGGGCGATCTGGGGCAGCTCATCCAGGCTGGTTTTCCGCAGGAAGCGGCCGGTCTTGGTGATCCAACGCTGAGGATCGTCCAGCAGATGGGTGGGCATATCGTGGGGGGTATCCTGCCGCATGGAGCGGAACTTCACGATGTTGAAATAGCTTTTATGGATCCCCACCCGCTTCTGCCGGAAAAACACCGGGCCTGGATCCTCCGCCTTGATGGCAATGCTGATAATCAGGAACAGAGGGCTGAGCAGCACCAGCCCCAGGCCGGAGAGCAGCAGATCCAAAGCCCGTTTGCCAAAACGTTTATACATATGCTTTTATCTCTCTTTCTTATCGTATACCGCCCCGGCGGGAACCCGCAGCTTTGCCGGCACCACGCTGCCCCGGGTCACGGTGCAGGCGCAGCCCACATGGGAATCGGCATGGATGACGCACTCCCGATCCAGCACACAGCCAGCGGAGAGGATCACATTGTCCTCCACCGTCACGTCGTTTGCGATGATGACCTTGGCCTCCACCACCACGCCGCTTCCCAGCTTTACATTGCTTTTGGAAATGGTCGCCGAGGGATGGATCAGCCGGGGGATGGCATAGCCTGCGGCCAGCAGCTTGTCAAAATACTCCCGCCGCAGCGCCGAATCCCCAAAGCTGGGGATAGCAGCCGGAAAGGCGTAGCGCAGCTTCTTATAGTCCGCCAGGGGGCCGATGGCCAGCTTGTTGTTGGGGTCATCATCCAGAAAGGCAATCTCCGAAAAGATACCCAATGCCTCCGCGATCTCCCGCACCACCGGGCCCTGGCTTCCGGCGCCCAGGATCAACAGGTTCATCCGGGCCGTTCCTTCACTGGCGGCCAGGGGCACCTGCCGCTCCGGGCTGTACTTTTCCAGTACCGCCACGCTCTCCGGTCGAGGGCTGAAATACGCCCCGAAGCGCTTTACAATCACATTGGGCTGGCGGATGCCCACATAGCAGCACAGGGTGTAAAGGTCTATATCGGACTGGATGCAGCGCCGGATAAAGGCGTTGCGCAGATCCATGGCCGACAGGGTGGCCGCCACGCCCCGGCGCTTGTTCACGGCGCTGAGCACGTTCTGCATCATATAAAAAGCCGGCAGCTCCCGGCTTCCCGTCATGATGAAGCAGTCCCCCGCCGGGTAAAGCGCCGCCCTTTTCAGCAGGAAGCGGCGCACATGGGGAGGCATGGGCAAACTGCGGGGCAGCTCTGCCCCAGTGAGCGAAAGGCCGCTGCCGCTCTTCACCGCCATCTGCCGGATCTCCACCGTCCCCCCGGTCAGATCAATGTCCTCCCAGCGGAGGGCGCAGACCTCCGACAGCATCAGGCCCATGTGCAGGCAGAGGTAGGCCCCCACCCTCCGTGGCTCCACGCTGCCCGTCAGTTCCTGTTCAATTAACTGGCATTGGTTTTCAGTTAACATAACATTTCCTCGTTGTCCGCCTTGACCGGCAGGCATTTACTCCCGTACAATATAACACAATTCAGCAGCGCTTGCAACTGTTTTCCCGATAAAAAGCCCTGTTTTCCCGGCGGTCTTTGTTGTTTTATATCATATATCAACTAATTGTTGTTTTCTGCATGTGATTTTAAATCAAGAATTCCACTTCGTGGAAGCCGGTCGCGGGCGTCGGTCAATGGCTCCCCTTTTCAAGGGGAGCTGGCACGGCAAGGCCGTGACTGAGAGGTTCGTTTCTCTGATAGAATCTCATTTGTCCCACTGCTCCCTGTCCCCCTCTCAGGCGCTCCGCGCCAGCTCTCCCCCATAGGGGCGAGCCTATGGGTCTTGCCAGCCAAAAACACAAAGCCGCTCCCAAAACAGGGAGCGGCTTTGTATACGCAGTAAAAAATTATTCCTTCTTTTTCAGGTGCCGCTTTTCCCAGGCGCGGCGCTGGCGGACGCGGATGGCCTCCTCCACATTTTCCTTGGCCTGGGGCAACAGATCCTCTTCCAGCTTGGTCTTGCCCTTAATAAACAGGCGCACCGCCCAGATCACCAGCAGCACCAGGGGCAGCACCGCCGTCACCATGGCGCACAGCAGCAGCACCAGACACCAGTCCTCCACACCCCGGGCGGCATTCTCCCAATAGGGCAGGATGACACCCCGGGTCTGCATGGAGCGCTGGCCGAAGCTCTTCGTCATTTTCAGGATGGTCTCATAGTCGTAGCGGCCGGTATTATCCACCAGCAATCCGCCGCCGATGGGGAATTTTTCCTTGGCAAAGTTCAGGGCAAAGTTCTTCACCGGGTTGGCCATGACCACCTCATAACAGTTGATGCCCACGCCCTCGCTGGCAGCATCCGTCTCCAGACCGGTATTGGCGGCAAGCAGGCTGCTGTAGCCCTCATAGCTCATGTAAATGCCCATACCAGCGGTATAGGCGGCCTTGCTGGCAAAATCCTGCTCCCGCTCTATGACGCCGGCCACCACAAAGGGCTGGCCGTTGATCTTAAAGCTCATGCCGCTCAGCTCCGTGCCGCCAAAGAGCAGCCAGGCCACATCCTCATCCAGCAGCACCCGGTCCTTCATCAGGTCATCGGGGCTGATGTAATTGCCGCTGAGCAGCCGGATGGGGTGGAAGTCGAAGTAATTCCCGCCCACGGCAGTGACGCTGACCTCTCCCTTGCCCTGGGAGCTGGACACATTCACCGTGCCAAAGCTGCACCAGGCGTCGCAAAACAACTGGGCGTCTGTGCTGAGGTCTATGGCCGCCTCATGGAACTTATCCATCATGGCCTTGCGGAAGGTATAGATCTGCTCCAGGCTCAGCTTTTCATCCACGGACATATAGCAGCTGAGCTGGCGAAACTCCGTCTCGCTTTCCCCCTGCCAGCGCTCCGCCTGCCGTTGGCTGTCCAGCAGCTGGGCCAGATGGCCGTAGGCCAGCAGGCACAAGCCGCAGAGCAGGGCCAGCAGCACCGCCGCCAGAGGCAGGGCATAGCGTTTCAGCCGTGCTTTCATCCGTTGCTCTCCGCCATCCGTACCTGGTCACCGCTCTTTACCGGGGAGCTGCTGGTGGTAATCACATAATCGCCATAGCCCAGGTCGGCTACCACGGCGGAATTGTTGTCATCCGCTGCCAGCACCTCTACACTGACCCGCTTGGCAATGTAGCGGTTGCCCAGGGGGGAGGACTTGGCCTGGATGGCCAGAACAAACTTGCCGTTATTGTCGCTGCGGATGGCGCTGTTGGGGATGATCACATCATAGTTGGCGCTCTTTTGGCCCACGGAGATGGTCAGCTCCGAGCCGGAAGTCACATCGCCGCTGAGGTCAAAGGTCAGTTCCTTGTTGGTCTGGGGGTTCTTGGGGTCGGTGCGGATGGTGGTCAGGGTGGCCACGATCTCCTTGCCCCAGTAGTAGTTGCTGACGGTGGCGGTATCCCCCACCCGCAGGCGCTGGGCCTGGTCGTTGGTGACGGAGAAGCTGAGCGTATGCCCCATATCCGGCACCTCAATGGAACAGACTACCGTGTCCTTGGTGACGGTGTCCCCGGCGCTGCACCCGATGGCGGTGACGGTGCCGTTGACGTTGGCCACGATCTGATCCCCGGCATCACCGGACAGTTCCTTCACCTTCTCCTGGGCCAGCTTGATCTTCTCCGCCAGCTGCTGCAAATCGATGGAGGCGGAGGTCAGGGTCTTGTCGTTGCTGGCCTGGGTATAGTTCAGGTTTGCCAGCGCGTCGTTATAGGCGTTCTCCGCCGTGGTCAAAGCCGTATCGGCATTGTCCAGGGCTTCCTTATACGGCACAAGCTGGTAATTCACCTGTTCGTTATATTTCAGCAGCGCATCGTACTTGGCTTTGGCCGTGTCATAGGCGCTTTGGGCATTTTTCAGCGTGGCAGAATTGTTCGCCGCAAAGGCCGCCAGTTCCGCCTGGGCCGCAGCCAGCCACTGCTCTGCTTCGGCAAGGCTCGTCACATCATTGGGTGTTTTCTCTCCGGGCTGATAGCTGCCCTGAAGCTCCGCAAGACGGACATAACCGCCCGTGGGACGCAATCTCCCCAGCAGCACAAAACCGCTGCTGCTCTCTCCGGCGCTCACTGCCTCCGCCTGGACAGCGGATGGATTTTCTTCCTGTTGCTGCTCCGTCCGGGGCTCATCCGTGGTATTGCTCCCGGTGTTGTCTGGCGTATCGTTTAAGGTATTGTCCGGGGTACCATCATTCAGTCCCTCTTTTTTATCTTCCTCCGGAGGCGTTGTGGGGATGGGCGTGGGTTCCGGCGTTGTAATGGGGGTCTGATCCCGCAGTTCGTTCACCCGGTTCTGCCAGTCCACCACCTTGGCGTTCAGCTTCTGGTATGCCTCATCATAGCTGGCCTGCACGCTGATCAGCGCATTATAGGCTTCCTTCATTGCCTTTTCCGCATCTTCCAGTTTATCCAGCGTTTCCTTATCGGAAAGATTTTCCTTCATCACATTGTAGGCGGTTTCCGCATCCCGGTACGCCTTTTCCGCCGCCTCCAGGTTCCGGTCTGCCGTCTCCAGGGCACGGTACTCCGCAGTGTTATTGAAGGTGGGCATATTCACCGCCGCCTTCTGGTAGGAGTACTGCAAATCCCGCAGGCTCTCCTTAGCGGCTTCCAGCTCCGCACTGTCCCCGGCGCCCAGGACGAACAGGGGGTCGCCGGTCTTTACTTCCTGGCCCACCTTCACCATGACGGAACGGATTTCCCGGGTCTGGGTGGCCTTCACATCGTGGTTGCCGTTGGCCTTCACGGTGCCGCTGCCACGAACCTTGGCCACAATGGAACCGTCGGTAACGGCGGCGGTGGCCACCTCGGGCAGGGTACGGTTCATGATGGTGTTGGAAAAGAAGGTCAGCACCAGCAGCACCGCCAGAAACACGATGGCGGCGTTCTTGACCCACTCTCTGTTTTTCGGTTTGAATTCCATAGTAATCTCCATTCTGCCGCATACCGGCAACACAAACAGGAATGAAAATCTCCATATACGGCGGAATGGAGATTTTTTGGCATGTGCCGCGGTTGCCGCTCTTGCGGCGAGCGGCACGCCGTTTCAGTAAAGCTAGTGTGATTTTTCACACTGCACCTCTGAAAATCGGCTCCGTCAGCCCTTGACGCTGCCGGAATTTGCGATTCCCTCCACCAGATATTCCTCGCCGTGGAGGAACAGCAGCAGGGACGGGATCATATACACGGTGGCCATGGCGAAGGCCAGGCCGATCTCTCCGCTGTTGATGTTGGAGAGAAAGACGGAAAGGGGTTGGCTGTCCGCATCCTGCAAAAGGATCAGCGGCTGCTCCACCATGTTCCAGTAATCAATGAACACCAGAATGGCGATGGAGTACAGAGCCGAACGGCACTGGGGCAGGCAGATCCTTGTAAAGATCTGCCACTCCCCCGCTCCATCCACCTTGGCCGCCTCGATCAGGGAGTAGGGGATGCGGCGCATGAATTTGGTCAGCAAGAACACGGAGAAGGGGGCAAAGATGCCCGGCAGGATGATGGCCCAGGGCTTGTTCAAAATCCCCAGCCAGTCACTGACCAGGTAGTTGGGCACCAGGGTCACCTGGTAGGGCATCAGCATCAGGATCACATAGAAGAAGAAAATGCCGCTGCGTATCTTGCCCCGCCAGCGGGTAAAGCTGTAGGCCGCCACGGCGGCCACCGCCACCTGAAAGATGACAATGGGCACCACCAGCAAAATGCTGTTCCACAGCTTCAGCAGATACTCCGGGGATTTAATGAGCCCCGTCACATATTGAGAGAAGGTCACCTTATCCGGAATGAACTTCAAATTCACCGTTTTGGACACATAGCCGCCGGTGGTAGTAGAGAAGATCATACCATAGTTGGCGTTGATCTCCGACTCGGACATGAAGGAGTTGGTAATGGTCAGCACCGTGGGCAGCAAAAACAGGATGGCAAAGACGGCGCAGAGCAGAAACATGGCCCCCCGGCCGAAATAGCGTTTCTTTTTCATCCCTCCACATCCTTTCCGAACCAGTCCTCCGCAACGAACAGCAGGGCGATCAGCACCACCATCACCAGAGCCATGACCACCGCTGCGGCGGACAGCTTCTGATAATCCAGGGAGCGGAAGGTATTGTTCATGAAATGCTGGAGCATGTACAGCTTCTCATAGGGATAGTCCCCGGTGAGCAGATACACCTCCCGGAAGACCTTGAAGGAGTTGATGAGGGAAAGGATGGTGACGAAAAGCACCGTGGGCGAGAGATAGCGCAGCTTGATGTTAAAGAACTTATACGTCTCGCTGGCCCCCTCCACGTCCGCCACCTCCAGCAGCTCCTTGGGAATGTTGGCAAGGCCGGCCATGAAGAGGATCATATTGTAGCCCAGATTCTTCCACAGGAACAGGATGATCACTACGATCTGGCAATAATCCGACTGGAGCCAGTCGATCTTATCCGCGCCGAAGACCATCAAAAACTCGTTGATGGTGCCGTTAAAGTTAAACAGCACCTGCCAGATCAGCACCACCGAGGCCACCGGCACCATCATGGGGCTGAGGAAGAAGGTACGGAACTGGCTTTTCAGCGGGATGCGGCACTCCAGCATCAGCGCCAGGCCCATGGCCAGCACCACCGCCAGCGGCACCGCCACCGCGGAAAAGCTGAGGGTGTTTTTCGCCGCCATAAGAAAGGCGGAGTTATCGAACAGCTTTATGAAATTTTCCAAAAACACAAAGTTCTTCGACCCAACCCCGTCGATCAGCGAGTAGTACACCACCACGCCGAAGGGCACGATAAAGAACACACCCACCCCCAAAAGGCTGGGCGAGAGGAAACAGAGACTTTTCAGCAGGTCAATGGTTCTCTCTTTCAGATTCAGTTTCCGTTTTTTCATTTGCAACGCCATTTCATAGTCGATAATCTTATTATGTACGCTAGAGATGATAATACCACATCTTGCGTGCCGCTTCAAGCATAGTCAACAATCTAAAGGAAAAATTAAGAAATTAAGGAAGGGCACTCCCAAGTTGAAGCGGAACGCTTCAACTTGGGAAGGAGGAACAAGCCAAGGAATATGGAGCTTTCCTCGCAGAGGGAAGCGGAATACACTTGGCTTGTTCTGACGTTATCTCTGTTCGTTAACGAAGATGTTGGCCTTGCTCTGCACCAGCTTTGCCACTTCCTCGGCGCTCTTCTGGCCCTGGAAGAAGGCGGCGGACTGCTCGCTTACAATGTCAAAGATGGAATTGGTGTAATTGGCCCGCTTATCGGTGCTGGCAATCAGCTCACGCAGCTGATCCACCTGCTCCGGCTCAATGGCATAGACCTCTTCGCTCTCGCCGGTGGCCTCGTTCCAGCGGCCGTAGCGGGCGATGGGAATCTTGTTGCCCTCTTCATCCAGGATCTCGTGGCCGTCCTCGTCCGTCTGGTACTGGATGGTCATGGCCTCCTGGGCCTTTTCATCAAAAATATCCTTGCGGCTGGCCAGGCTCCAGATGTAGTTCTCCTGGTAGTCCTTGGTCATGAAGGTGCGCAGGAACTCCCACACCTGATCCTTGTACTGGCTCTTGCTGCTCATGGCGAAGCCGCCGCTCTCGACGCCCAGCATATTGCCGGTGCCGCTGGCAGTGGGGAAGCCGATGAAGGTAACATCGCCGCCAAAGGACTCGATATACTGGTTATAGAACAGATCCTCGATCTGGTAAACGGAGGTCTGCACCAGCATCTGTCTGCCCTGGGCAATGCGGCTGGTGGTGCTCTCCTCCTGGGAGTAGTCGTAGTTATCCCAGTCGAAGGCCTCGGGGAAGCGTGCGGCAAAGTTCAGCAGGTCGATAAACTCCTGGCTGTCAAAGCGGCACTCGCCGGTGCCCCAATTGACGAACTGATCCATATCCAGGGCCAGACAGTCCTGCAGGATGCTGTCCCGGGTGACATACTGGTCAAAGGGCTGGCAGCCCTCGGGCATGGAGGCCAGAGCGGCGTCAAACTCCTCATAGGTCCAGCCCGGGGTGTCCCCCACCACGGAGCTGGCGCCCATGACGGCCCGGATATAGAAGCTGGGCACGGTGGCGCAGAGCTTGCCGTCCACCTCCATGGCGCCCAGAACATTGGCGAAGAAGTCGTCCCGGTTCAGTTCCGAATCGGCGTCTATATAGGGATACAGATCCTCAATAATGCCCTTGGAGGCCAGCTGCGCATAATTCAGGCCGTTGATATCAATGATATCAGGCACATTGCCGGCCATGATCTCGGTGTTGAATTTGGTGAGGCCCGGGTTGGTGTCCACAGTCTTGCCCTCGGTGGTGGCCGCTGCAATCATGTTGTACTCGGAGTAATCCCTTACCTCGATGCGGTACTTGTCGTTGGAGCGGTTGAACTTGACCAGCTGATCCTGTACATTGTAGTCCAGATACAGGCAGCCCAGGGTAATGACCTCCTTGTGAGGCACAGACTCATAAGGCACCTGCTTGACGGTGACAAGCTCCGTGCTGCTGGTCTGGCTCTTGCGATCCCACTGGGTCATGATGCCGATAACGGAGCCATCCTCCCGGACACTGACACTGTTGAGCTCGTTGCTGTTTACATCGCAGTTGATCCAGTTGAACAGCTTCTCCGGCTCACCGGTTTCCAGCTTCAGGCCATAGAAGTTGCTGCCGCTGTTGTAATAGAGATCATAGCCGTTGCTGCCGGGCACGCTGTTGTAGAGATTTGCATTCTGGAGGGGATAGCGCTCATCGCTGAGTTTCTTGTTGGCCGTATCCACCAGTACCAGCTCCTGCCCGTTCTCCCCATAGAGGCTGACAGCCAGGCGGTTTTCACTGAGCTTCACAATGTTGTCAAAATAATCCTCCGACTCGATCCGGTAGCTCACAGTGCCATCGGGAGCAATGGCCCAGAGCTGATTGCCGCCGCAGACAGTCAGCACATTTTTATCCCCGTCCACACACATGCGGTAGGCATCCAGGTACATGTCCGGCTCAAGCTGGATCTGGGCACGGCTGATCTCGGTGCCGTCCTTCCCCATCCAGCGGACATAGTACTCCTGCTTGTACTGGTAATAATTCCAGTAGTCGTTATCGTTCCGGCTCATCCCCTCCGGGGCCTCGCTCCAAGCGGTGTAGAGGCATTCGATGGTGACAAGGCTGCCGTCAGATGCCACGGAAAAGCCGTTGATATCGCAGCTGGCGTTGAAGTCCTTCAGCCCCTGGTCATCGGTGGGTGCCTCCATGGGCTGATAGTTGGTCAGCTTCTCCGCCTTGCCGTTGAAATCCACAAAGTAGAGGAAGCTTCCATAAACATCGTACTGCCCCTCATATTCGGGAGTGACACCCTCCGGGGTGTTGTTGCCGATTTTCTCGTAGCTGATGGAATAGAAGCCGTCACTGGTGAAGAATCTGGGATAGAGGCTGTTTTCATTATTCTCCATCAGGGTCTTGTACTCCGCCACATAGGTAAACTCCGGGTGCTCCTCCTGGGCGGGCTTGCCGGGTTTATCGCCATTGGTGTCGCCGCTGCTTTTGCCGCAGGCAGCCAGGCCCAGGGCCATTACCGCCACCAAAAGCAGGGCCAGAATTCGTCTTGCTCTGTTTTTCATGTTCGTCCTCCTTGATATGTGAAAATAAAATGCAAGCTTGTTTTCCCCCGGTTCAACCGGGTTACATAATTATAGCACAGATTCCACCCGCAATGTCTTAAACTTTCTTAAACAATGAAAAGATTGATTGTGCGGAGGGAAAAATGTGTTAAAATCAGAGGTGAGGTGATCGTATGAATAGCTTGCCCCATGTCCTCATAGTAGATGACGATGCGGACATAAGAAATGTTCTGCAAATTTTATTAAAAAATAAATATTTTGTGGCGGAGGCGGCTGACGGCCCTGAAGCCATCGCCTATGTGACCGCCCACCCGGAGACGGATCTGATCATTTTGGATGTGATGATGCCGGGGATGGACGGGTTTGAAGCCTGCCAAAAGCTGCGGGAATGCACCAAGGCCCCCATCCTCTTTCTCACGGCCAAGTCTGCCGAGAGGGATATGCTCTCTGCCTACGGCAGCGGCGGGGACGATTTTCTCTCCAAGCCTTTTTCCCATGGGGAGCTGCTGGCCAAGGTCAGTTCCCTGCTGCGGCGCTACCGGGAATACCGGGGCAAGGATGAGCGGGGTCTGGCCATCGGTGATCTGGATGTGGATTTTATCACCCACAGCGTAAGGTACATGGGAAATCCCGTGGCTCTGACGGATACGGAATATGCTATCCTGGAGCATCTTCTGAAGCACCGGGGCCAGACCGTCACGGCGGCGGAGCTTTATGAGGCGGTGTGGGGGGAAAAGTTTCTCTCCGGCTCCGGCAACACGGTAATGGTTCATGTGCTGAACCTGCGCCGGAAGGTGGAGGCGGAGCCATCCACGCCCAGGCTGATCCGTACCGTGTGGGGAAAGGGATATCAAATTGACTAAGCCGGTATCAAAGCTTCCCCGCTCCCTCAACGCCAAGATGCTGTATGTGTCCCTGCTGGGCGTGCTCCTGGGGGTGACGCTCTACTTTGCCGTTGGTGTTCTGGGGCAGGCCCTGATTGACGACGTGTATATGAGTGAGGAAAATGTGGCCCAACGCAAGGCGGAAATTCATTCCCGCCTGGAAAGCTTTGTGACGGGCAACAAAATCTCCGGCAAGGACGCGGAGGCACTGGCCAAGTGGACCGCGGAGAACGACTATGTAACCATTCTGCTCTACGGCAGCGGCAAGCGGTACCGCAGTTTTTCCGGCGGAAAGGCGATCCATGCCGATGCCTTTGACTCCGCCAAATATGGCCGGCTCTATCCCCTGCGGTTTTCGGACGGGGTATACCTTGTTGCCATTATGGATAACTCCCAGGTCAGGGCAAATTTGATGGTAAAAGCGGCATCGGTCGCGGCGGCGGGCACCGGCTTCATTTTGCTTTTGCTGCTCTACACCAATAAGCTCACCAGACGGATCATTGCCCTGTCCAAAGCGGCAACAGAGGTGGGGGCCGGAAAACTGGAAAAAAGCATTGGCGCTTCCGGGCAGGATGAGATCAGTGCGCTGGCCCGCTCCATGGATGAGATGCGCCTTTCCCTGATCCACCAAATCGGCAGTGAGAATCAGGCCTGGCAGGCAAATACCGAGCTTTTGACCGCCATTTCTCACGATATCCGCACCCCGATGACTTCCATGATCGGCTATCTGGGTCTTCTCTGCGACAGCGACTTTACGGATATCCCGCGCTGCCGTCAGTTCAGCCGCTCCGCCTACAGCAAAGCCATGGATCTGAAAGATCTGACAGACGAGCTGTTCAAGTATTTTCTGGTCTTCGGCAGCGCAGAGCTGACCTTGGACATGGAGCGCTATGACGGCCGTCTGCTGTTGGAGCAGTTGGTCAGCGAGGCGGAATTCAGTCTTGCCGAGGCGGGTTTCCGGGTACAGCGCATGGAATTGGAATTTGAGGGCGAATGCAGCATCCTTACCGATCCGCTGTATCTGAAGCGGGTCGTTGACAATCTGGTCTCCAACGTGATGAAGTACGGCGATAAGGCCAAGCGGGTGGTCATGCTCAGTGAGCTTGCGCAGGGAAAGCTGGGCCTTTGTATCTCCAACAGCATCATACGCTCTCTGAATCGGGTGGAGAGCACTAAGATCGGCCTGCGTACCTGTTCACGCATTATGGAGCAGATGGGCGGCAGCTTCTCCACTGAGACAGACGGCGAGCATTTCGCCGCCACGCTGCGCCTGCCGGCGGGAAAGGCCGAAACAGACACCGAAGCCGCAGACTAGTCCGCGGCTTCGTTCTTTTTGCAAGGCTGGCGTTCCTCCATAGGCTCCCCCTTGGGGGGAGCTGTCGGCGCAGCCGACTGAGAGGGCGTCTCGTTGGCTCCCCTTCCCAAGGGGAGCTGGATTTTGCGTAGCAAAAGACTGAGAGGTTTCTTTCACCGTCAGAATATCACTTCTCCAACTGCTCCCTGTCCCCCTCTCAGGCGCTCCGCGCCAGCTCTCCCCCGCGGGGGCGAGCCTTTGGGAGACATTCCGCTTTATGCTTACGCTCTCATGCGTTCTGCCTGCTCATGCTCTAACCGCTGGAACATTCTGACCAGCACCGCCACAGCGGCAATGGACAAAATCAGTTCCGCCGCGAACTGGGCATAGGCCAGACCCACCATGGGGAAGAGCCGGTTGAGGAGGAACAAGGCCGGGATCTCCAGCACGACCTTGCGCAGGATGGCAAAAATCAATGCCTTGCTGCCCATGCCGCAGGCCTGATAAACCCCCACGCCGGTGAAATCCACGGCAAAGAAGGGTATGGCCAGGCTCAGCCCCCGGAGGAAGCTGCCGCCCAGGGCCACCACCGTCTCGTTCCGGATGAACAGCGCCACCAGCTCCCGGTTGAAGAGAAACAAAAGCGCCGTAATTACGGACAGGGAAATCAGGCTCAGCTTGCAGGTAAAGAGCAGGGCCTCCTTCATGCGCTTTACGTTGCCGCTGGCGTAATTATAGCCGATGAGGGGCATAATGCCATTGCCGATGCCCATGGCCACATACACGGGAATCATCTGAATCTTTTGGGCAATGCCCATCCCCGCCACCGCGTCGGGGCCGAAGGCCGCAGTGAAGTTGTTGAGGATGGTCATACCGGTGACGTTCAGCAGGTTCTGCACCGAGGCGGGGACACCTACCGCGCACACGCCCAGGGCCACCGCCTTGCCGCACAGGGCCAGTTCCGGCCGGAGGGACACATAGGTTTTCTCCCGCTTCAGCAGTACATAGCCCAAAAAGTACAGGCAGGCAAACACATTGGCAATAAAGGTGGCGCAGCCGGCGCCGGCGGCCCCCATATTGAAGCCCCAGGGCATGATGAAAATAGGGTCCAGCAGGATGTTCAGGAAGCAGCCGCTCATGGTGCCGATGCTTCCATGGACGGCAGCCCCCTCCGCCCGCACCAGATGGCCCATCACCACGTTCAGAATGGCCGGCGCAGCGCCGCAGCTGACCGTCCAGAACAGATACTGCCCGGTGGCCGCCCGGGTGGTCTCATCCGCGCCCAGAAGGTTCAGGGCGCTGTCACGAAAGAGACTGTAGACCAGGGAGAACAGGATGCCGCAGACAATGGCGCAGTATATTCCGAAGGCGGCACTGCGGCGAACCGCGTCATAGTTTTTGCTGCCCAGCGCCCGGCTCATCATGCTGGAGCTGCCCACACCAAAGAGGTTGTTCACCGCATTGAAGGCCAGCAGCAGCGGGGCGGCCAGGGTGACGGCGGCGTTCTGCACCGGATCGTTGAGATAGCCCACAAAGTATGTATCCGCCAGGTTATAGAGGATCATCACCAGGCAGCCCAGGATGGTAGGGATGGAAAGCTGGGCCACCGCCTTGGGGATGGGCATTTCCTCAAAAAGAAGCTGTTTGTTTTTATCGTTCATTTGCTCACCTGAATACGTAATAAACATACCCGCTGCTCGCCACAGCGGGTATGACAGACTGTAGACAAAGCCTCGCAGAGTTTTTTCGCCGCAGCGAAAAAAGAATTCCGATCGTTTTCTGCGGCGACCGGTGCGTCGCAGAAAACACTTCTCACGGAATGAGTGTCGAAATGTACGCCACAGGCGCACATTGAGGCAGCGAATGCAGTGCAAGCCTTCTCGTTGACAAAGTCAAAATGACTTTGTCAACGACTCGATATACCCGCTGCGGAAAGCAGCGGGTATGATGTTTCCCGATTCTCTCAGTGGCAGCAGCAGCCGCCATCCTCGCCGCCGTCATGGCAGCCACAGCCGCAGTCACCGCCGTCCTCATCGTGGTGGCAGCCGCCACCGCAGCCGCCGCAACCGCCGCTGCAGGCACCAGCCCCGTCCACAACAGGCAGCTGGCCGGTAACCAGCATATCCGCCGCCGTGTCCGCGTGGCCGCAGTAGCCGGCCACCGGCACAATGCCGTAGCTCAGCAGCAGGGCCCTGGCCTCATCCCCCATGTTGCCGCAGAGCACCGCGTCCACCCGCTGCTCCTTCATCAGGTCTGCCATGGCCTTGTGGCCGTGGCGGTCGGAACAGTCCACCAGGGTCTTGGTACAGTCATCAACCACATCACCGTATTCATAAATGGCAAAGCACTCGCAATGGCCGAAATGCTCAAAAATTTCTCCGTCCTTATAGGTAACCGCAATCCGCATTCCTTAAATCTCCTTTTCGATATAGTCAACGATGGGGGCGATATGCTCCCCGCTGACGCTCTCCACCTCGCCGGCATCCACCATGGTGGCCACCACCGGGTCGATGGGCAGGCGGGCAAAATGGGCAATGCCGTATTCCTTGGCAATCTTCTCCACCTTGCTCTCGCCGAAAATGGCGTGCTCCTTGCCGCAGTCGGGGCACTTGAAGTAGCTCATGTTCTCCACAATGCCCAGCACGGGAACGTTCATCATATTGGCCATGTTCACCGCCTTGGCCACGATCATCCCCACCAGATCCTGGGGAGAGGTGACAATAACAATCCCGTCCACCGGCAGGGACTGGAACACCGTCAGGGGCACGTCGCCGGTTCCGGGAGGCATATCTACAAACATGAAGTCCACATCCGTCCACAGCACGTCCGTCCAGAACTGGGTAACAGCCCCGGCGATCACCGGGCCGCGCCAGACCACAGGCTCCGTCTCATTCTCCAAAATCAGGTTGATGGACATGACCTGCAAGCCGGTGTGGGTGCTGACGGGGATAATATACTCCTCGGTGCCGGTGGCGTGCTCATGGATGCCGAAGGACTTGGGGATGGAGGGGCCGGTGATATCCGCGTCCAGGATGGCGCAGTTGTGGCCCCGGCGCTGCATTTCGGAAGCCATCAGGCTGGTGACCAGGGACTTGCCCACGCCGCCCTTGCCGCTGACAACGGCAATAACCTTTTTCACGCTGGAGGCCGGGTTCAGCTCCTTGCGGAAGCTCTCCGCGCTTCTTTCGGAGCAGTTTTCACTGCAATTGGAACAATCATGGCTGCATTCGCTCATTATCTAAACTCTCTGCCTTTCCTTGTCATTTTGTCAAAACACTGGGTTTATTATTTCCTGTGGAACTATTATATACAAAATGTAAAAATAGTCAAATCAACAATTCTTTATTTTCCGCTTTTTTGCAGCGCCCGCACCAGATACATGGCGGCAAAGCCGGTGAAACAGCCGGTGATCACCCCGGAGGCCGCAAGGATGGGGGCGTAGGCCAGCACGCCGGGGGTCTGCACGATCCAGACGCAGGCAATCAGCTGCCCCGCGTTGTGGGCCACCCCCGCCAGGGCGCTGACGATCCACAGCTGTTTTTCATCAAACCGCTTCACCGCCAGGCACATCACCAGATAGGCCAGAAAACCGCCGGCGGCGCTATAGAGCAGGGCCGCCGGGCTGCCGGCAAACACGGCCCCCATCAGGACGCGCACCGCCAAAACGGCCCCCGCTTCCCTCCGGCCCAGGATCAGCATGGCCGTCAGCGTCACCACGTTGGCAAGACCCAGCTTCACCCCGGGGATGGGCGCAATGGGGGGCAGCTGGCTCTCGATCATGAAAATGGTCAGCGCAATGGCGGTGAAGAGGGCCATCAAAGCCAGCTTCCGGGTTTTAGCCATCGATCCCGCTCCCTTCGATTTTCACCACCAGCCGGTGGGGCATACACACAATGGGCACCCCACCCCGGTCAATGGCCCCCTGGGCCACACAGATGCCGTCCGGGCAGTCTGACTCCGTGACGGAGATGCGCCCCGGCTCCACACGGACGGTGTTGTGCCCGTATTTCGTATTAATCTCTATATCATAGCTTTCGCTGACCCGGGACAGGTCGATCCGCCGGTACTCCTGCCCGTCCACGGTGATGACGGCAACGGTTCCCCCGCCCAGGCGGGACAGGGCCAGAAAGCCCAGCAGCCCCAGCGCCACCACCGCCAGCAGGATCCCTATCCAGATTTTCGTTTTCTTGTCCATGCTATCAGTTTAGAATAATATCCCCCAGTTGTCAATAAGGCTTCTTGTGTGCTATAATATAGTTTATCGTATTATAACGCCGGGAAAGGAGGAGAGATATGGAGGCTTTGACCAGCTATGCCCTTGCCACATCCAAATTTCTGCTGATCCTGCTCTCCCTTTTGATCCTTGCACGCTGCCTGCGTTCTCTGCTCAGTGAAAAATACGAATCGGAAATTTGGGGCCATCTCAGCTGCCATGGAGAAAGCTACCCCCTCACCCATTGGGAGAACCTGATCGGCCGCAGCGTCAGCGCGGACGTTCGCCTGTGCTACCCCGGGGTGGGCCGCACCCATGCGGTGCTCTCCCGCAGTGATACCGGGCTGTGGAAGATCTGCGATATTTTTTCCAAAAACGGCGTGTGGGTCAATGGTGTGAAGGTGGGCAGCGCCGGGGGCCAGGTTCGCAACGGAGATGTGATCAACCTGGGTGGCCTGGTGCTTCGCTTTCATGATCTCACAGCCGCCGACCGGCAAAGCAATGAGGCTGTCCGCACCAGTGCCGGCAGCAGGGTCTCCCCCACGGTGACCCTGCTGGAGCTGACGGGGCTTCAGCTGATGCTGATGTTTCAGCATTCCCTCTCCGCCGGGGAGGAGCATGCCCGCTCCATCCTACTGGCATTTGTGGCCCTGATCGCCCTGCAATGGTGCTGCTACAGCGCCCTGCGGCTGATGGAGCGCAGCGGCTTTGAGGTGGAGACGCTGGCCTTTTATCTCACCACATTGGGCATGTCGGTGGCCGCCTCTTCCACGCCGGAGGATATGTACAAGCAGATTCTGCTGATTCTGGTCGCCGTGGCGCTGTTCCTGTTCAGCGGCTGGTGGCTGCGAAGCCTGCGGCGCACCACGCTGATGCGCCTGCCGGTGGCGGTGCTGGCTCTGGCGCTGCTGGCGGTGAACCTGGCCTTCAGCGACACGGTGCTGGGCGCCCAGAACTGGCTGAATTTCGGCGGCTACTCCTTCCAGCCTTCGGAGCTGGTGAAGGCCGCCTATATCTACGTGGGTGCCTCCACCCTGGACAGGCTCTTCAACCGGCGCAACCTCTATGGCTTTATCGGCTTTTCCGCCGTGTGCGTCATGGTTCTGGCCCTGATCGGGGACTTTGGCACCGCGCTGATCTTCTTTGTCACCTTCCTTGTAATTTCCTATATGCGTTCCGGTTCTATTGCCACGGTGTTTCTGGCGGTGTCCGGGGCGGCACTGGCCGGCTTCCTGGCCGTAACCGTGAAGCCCTATATTGCCCAGCGCTTCGCCACCTGGGGCCACGCCTGGGAGGATGTGTACGGCGCCGGCTTTCAGCAGACCCGGGCCATGTCCGCCGCCGCTTCCGGCGGCTTCACCGGCAAGGGGGCCGGTTTCGGTTGGCTGGATGATATTTTTGCCGCCAATACGGACATGGTTTTCGCCGTGATCTGTGAGGAGCTGGGGCTGATCGTGGGCCTGTGCATGGTGGGTGCCATGCTGATCATGGCCTTCTTCGCCGTGCGCAGTGCCCGTCATGGCCGATCGGCCTATTCTTCCATTGCCGCCTGCGCCGCCATGGCCCTGCTGCTGACCCAGATGGCGCTGAACGTGTTCGGCTCTCTGGATCTGCTGCCCTTCACCGGGGTCACCTTCCCCTTTGTCTCCCGGGGCGGCACCTCCCTCATCTCCTGCTGGCTGCTGATGGCTTTTATCAAGAGCGCGGATAACCGCCGCGGCTCCAGCTTTGCCGTCAGCACCGCCCGGCGAACCCGCCTCCCGGAGGAGGATGAAGAAGAGGACACGCCGGATGAGCCGGAGCCGGAGATCGATATTGCACAGGGCAATCCCTTCATTGCCCGTCAGGAGGACTGGTATGAGGAAGATTACTAACCGGGCGTTCTCCCTGCTGCTGATCGCGGCCCTGGTGATCGGCGGTATGGGACTGTACCTGGTCGAATATGTGGAGCGGGGCGAGGACTGGGCCAAGTACTTTTCCCGGGTAAACTCCGGCTCCAGCGGCATACTGATGGATCGCAACGGTCTGGTGCTGGCCGCCTTCGGCAAGGGGGTGGAGAATTTTTCCCAGGATCCGGACGTCCGGCTGGTCAACTACCATGTGACCGGGGACTACTGGGGCCGCACCGGTGCCGGCATTCTCTCCCGGTATTGGAGCGGGATGCAGGACTTCTCCCTTTTTACCGGGATGACCAAGTCGGAAAACAGCGTCCTGCCCCTGAGCATTGACACCCGGCTGAACGAAGTGATCTATCACGCCCTTCTTGCCCAAAATCCGGAGGCAAAGGGGATGATGATGCTCTGCAACTATAAAACCGGGGAAATGCTGGGGCTGGTCTCCGTGCCCTGTCTTGATCCTCTGGGGGAGAACACGAATCCCCCGGAGGGGGCCTACATCAACCGCTGTCTCTCCGCCAGCTTCATCCCCGGCTCCATCTTCAAGCTGATTACCGCCGCTGCGGCCTATGAGCAGATCGAGGACATTGACCAGCGTACCTTCTACTGCGATCATGAGTATGACATTGCCGGGGTCACCATCACCTGCACCGGCACCCATCAGGAGCAGACCTTTGAGCAGGCCCTCTCCAATTCCTGCAACTGCGCCTTTGCCCAGATCGCCGTGATGCTGGGGCAGGACACCATGGTAGACTATGTGAAGCGCTATGGTTTTCTGGATAAGCAGGAGCTCAGCGGCATCAGCACCGTGGCCGGCAGCTACCCCACTGAATTTGTGGGAGATCCGGAGCTGGCCTGGTCCGGCATCGGCCAGTCCACGGATATGGTCTGCCCCTATGCCATGCTGCGCTTCCTCTGCGCCGTGGCCAACGGCGGAGATCTGGTGGAGCCCAGTCTGATCCTCAGTGAGGACGCGCCCAAGGCCACTGCCTATATGGAGGCTGCCACTGCCGGCCGGCTCAAGCAGATGATGAACTTCAACGTGGTGGATCATTATAAGGGGGAGGAGAACTTCCCCGGCCTGCGCCTTTGTGCCAAGACCGGAACGGCCGAACTTGGCAACGGCAATTCTCACGCCTGGTTTGTGGGCTTTCTGGCAGATGACAAGCACCCCTATGCCTTTGTCACCCTGATTGAGCGGGGAGGCTACGGTCTCAGCACCGCCGGCCCCATCGCCAATGAGGTGCTGCAATGGGCGGTGGAAAATATAGAACCTGAGAACGCAAAGGTAGAAAGCAAATGATAGACATTTCTGTTCGTGCCCTGGTCAAATCCTTTGAGCTGGGCAAAAACATACTGGACGGGCTTTCCTTCACCATTAACGCTGGGGAGCGGGTGGGTATTCTGGGCCATAACGGCTGCGGCAAAACCACCCTGTTTCGCATCCTGGTGGGGGAACTGCGCCCTGACGAGGGTGAAGTGATGGTCGCTCCCTCCAAGCGGCTGGGCCTCATCTCCCAGATCCCGGTATATCCGGAGGGCTGGACCACCGAGCAGGTGCTGAAGGACGCCCATAAGCACCTGTATCAGATCGCGGAGCGGATGGAGGGGCTGAGCCTTATGATGGAGCGGGATCCCTCCAAAGCACTGCTGGCGGAATATGACCGCCTGCAGGAGGACTTTCGCCGCCTGGGCGGCTACGACATGGATACCGACCGGGCCCGGATCGCCAATGGCCTGGATATCTCCCCTGCCATGCTGCACCAGAGCTTTGAAAGCCTCTCCGGCGGGGAGAAAACCCGGGTGAACCTGGCCCGTCTGATTCTGGAGGATACGGACATCCTCCTGCTGGATGAGCCTACCAACCACCTGGATCTCCGGGCCACCGAATGGCTGGAGGAATACCTGCTGGGCTTCAAGGGCACCGTGCTGGTCATCAGCCATGACCGGTATTTTCTGGATCGGGTGGTACAGCGCAGCATTGAGATCGATGAGGGCAAGGCGGAGTTTTACAGCGGCAACTACAGCTTCTATGTGGAGGAGCGGCAGCGCCGCTTTGAGGAAAAGCTGAAGAAGTACGAAAAGGATCAGGCCAAGATCGAGCAGCTGACCCGGGCCGCGGAGCAGATGCACCTTTGGGCCTTCATGGGCAATGACAAGCTGCACAAGCGGGCCTTCTCTATGGAAAAGCGCATTGAAAAGCTGAGCCACAGCGAGAAGCCCCAGGAGCAGAAGAAGCTCAGCGTGAAGTTCAAACAGCGGGAGTTCAGCGGGGACGAAGTGCTGGTGATGGAGGATCTGAGCAAGGGCTTCGGGGAGCGGCAGCTGTTTTCCGATCTGGCCCTCACCGTCACCGGTGGGGAGCGCATCGCCCTGATTGGGGATAACGGTACCGGGAAATCCACCCTGGTGAAGCTGATTATGGGCGAGGAAACGCCGGACAGCGGCTATCTTTATAAAGGCCCTGCCGTCCGCGCCGCCTACCTGCCCCAGCAGGTTCACTTCTCTGTGGAAGAACGCTCCGCGCTGGACACCATGCTCTATGACTGCCGCTGCCAGCCTCAGCAGGCCCGGGATCGGCTGGCCGCTTTTGGCTTCCGGGGGGAGGATGTGTTCACCCCGGTGAGCGCCCTCTCCGGCGGGGAGAAGAGCCGCCTGCGCCTGTGCATGCTCATGGGCAGCGACATCAATTTCCTCATTCTGGATGAGCCCACCAACCATCTGGACATTGCCAGCCGGGAATGGATGGAGGACGCGCTCTCCGATTATGAGCAGACCCTGCTCTTTGTCTCCCATGACCGGTATTTTATCGAGAAATTCGCCACCCGGATCTGGGCCCTGAGCGATGGGCAGATCACCGATTTTCGCGGCGGCTATGGGGCCTACTGCCAGTGGAAGAGCCGCCAGCAGGTCTATACCCAGGCGGAAAAGCGGCAGGAAAAGGAAAAAGAGAAAAAGCCCAGGCCGCAGCGGCAGAAAAACAACGACAAGGCCATCGCCCGGACGGAGCGGGACATTCAGCGTCTGGAGGAAAAGATCGCCGGTCTGAACCGGCAGGCGGAGGAAAATGGCAGCGACTATCAAAAGCTGATGGAGATCGCCGCCGAGAAGGAAACGCTGGAGACGGAGCTGATGGAACTATATGAGAAATGGGAGGAACTGAGTCAATGAACATCCGGCATATTGCCCCCTGGGGCATCACGGTGGCATTACTGGTGGCTGCCGCCGCCTTCTTTCTGTTTTGTATGCGGGGCTATACCTACATTGGCTATACCCTGCTGTTCGTGACGGCGCTGGTTTTGATCCACCGTTTCGGTGGCGGGAACCTCCGGCGCTGGACGGCAATTTTGGTGAGCCTGGGGCTGATCTATTTTTGCCTGGTGGAGCTGCCCATTATCAAAAATGCCCGCACCGACCCGGAGCCGGGGCGGAAGTACCTGATCGTGCTGGGGGCCGCCGTCCATGGGAATACCCCTTCCCTGGCCCTGACCCACCGGCTGGAGGGTGCGCTGGACTATCTGAACGAATATCCGGACAGCACCGTCATTGTAAGCGGCGGCATGGGCAAGGGGGAGAACATCACCGAGGCGGCCTGTATGCGCCAATGGCTCATTGACCATGAAGTTGACAGCGGGCGTATAATATGCGAAGATAAGGCCACCTCCACCATGGAAAACCTGCGCTTTTCCTTTGCCATCATCCGCTCCCTTGGGGATGAGCCGGACGGTAATGTGGCTCTGCTCTCCAGCTCTTACCATCTCTATCGGGCCAAATGCATGGCGGAGCAGCTGGGGGTCAACGCCGCTGGCGTGGCCGGGAACCCGGGCTACCCGGTGTATATGCTCAACTGCTTTATCCGGGAGGCCTTTGGCGTGACCCACCTGTGGGTCTTTGGCAACTGATGCTTCCCTACTCAGGAGTACACTTATGAGAGAGAAAAATCCTTTTGAAAAACTGAACCGCTCCCGGCCGCTGATGCTGGCAGGGCTGCTGTGCATGTTTCTGGTGATGCTTTTCTGCAACCTGAAAACCAACCTGCTGGCAGACGACTTCATGTACTGCTTCAGCTTTGCCGACGGCAGCCGGATTGAAAGTCTGTCAGACTGCTTCCCCTCCATCTGGGCCCACCGCTACAGCATGAACGGGCGGCTGATCTCCCATTTTCTGGTACAGGTGTTTTTGCTGCTGCCTCTGGGCGTTTTCAAGGTGCTCAATTCCCTGATTCTGGTGGCGGAGGTGTATCTGGTCTACCGCATTACCAACCGGGACAGGGAGCGAAGCAATCTCCTGCTGTGCTGCATTTTCGGCTGTATCTGGATCTTTACGCTGAACTTCGGTCAGGTGATCCTGTGGCTGGACGGCTCCATCAACTACCTCTGGGCCACCTTCTTTTCCCTGCTGTTTCTCACCGTGTACATACGCAAGTTCCTGTATGACCGGGATATTCAGGCCCTGCCCCTGCGCATTCTCTATGTGCTGGCTGCCTTTTTGGTGGGGGCCTATTCAGAGAACTGCTCCTCCACGGTCATCTTCTGCGCCGCCTGCTTTCTGCTGCTGGGCCGCTTCGCGAAGAAACAGCGGATCGCCCCTTACCTGTGGCTGGCAGTGGCCGCCGCCTTTGGGGGCTTCCTGTTCATGCTGTCCGCCCCGGCGGAGATTATGAACAAGTCCAGCCAGTTCACCCTCTCCAACCTGTTTGACAATTTCGTCACCGCCCTGGAGATGTACCGCCGCATCTGGCTCCCCTTCGCGGTGTATACCGTCCTGGCGGTCATTGCCTGGCATCGCCGGCTTGACCGGGACACGCAGATTCTGGCGGCCATGCTGATGCTGGGTTCCCTGGCCTCGGTGTTCGTGCTGACCTTTGCCAGCTTCTTCCCGGAGCGCAGCGCTTATATCGGCACCTTGCTGAGCATTGCGGCAGCTTCTGTTCTCTTCGCCGCCCTGTTTGAGAGCGAGTGGAAGCCCCTGCTGGTATCCCTGGGGCTGATCTGCCTGATGACGGCCTTCTATAAAGGGGCCGTGGGCGTGCAGGATATCATCAAGACCAATTACTACCTCACCGAGAACGAGAAACAGATCGTGGCCTGCCGGGAGGAGGGCATCATGGACGTGGAGGTCTACCGGGTCTACTCCAAAACCGGCTACTGCGCCATCGAGGGGCTGGGCTACCTGAACACGGAGGAGGCCGACGCCTGGCCCAACAAGTACATGGCCGCTTACTTCGGCGTGGATTCCATCATCGGGAACTGAATACAGGCCATTGAAAAAGCCAGGGCCCGGGAACATCCCGGGCCCTGGCTTTTTCGTTTGTAATTCATCTCTGCTTTATTGCGGCAGATCCAGCTTCACGGTAAAGCGGCAGCCGCCCGCCGGCAGATTCTCCGCGCTGACCGTGCCGCCGCACAGCTCCAGGATTTGCTTGACCAGGGCCAGACCCAGGCCGTTGCCCTCCTGTTTATGGGAGCTGTCGCTCTGGTAGAACTTATCAAAAATGTGAGACATGGCCGCTTCCCCAATGCCGGGGCCGCAGTCATCCACCCGGAACACCGCCTGTTCTCCTTCCCTTTTCAGGCTGATACCCAGCGGTGCCCCCTGAGGGCTGAACTTGATGGCATTGCCGATCAGATTCTGCCACACGTGGAGCATCAGGCTCTCGTTGCCCACGTATTCCAGGCTTTCCAGCTCCACATCCAGGTCGATCTCCTTCTTCTCCCACTCCTGCTCCATCTGGACAATGGCCTGGCGAATCTGCTCATCCAGGCGATAGCGGCTGCCCTGGGCGCTGATGGCCTGGTGATCCACCTTGCTCAGCAGCAGCATATTGCTCACCAGCTTGGACAGGCGCTGGGTGTTGTAGAGGATTTTCTCCACATAGCGGTCACGATCCTCCGGACTGCTGTCCTGAAGAAGCGTGGCATAGCCCTCAATGGCATTGATGGGGGTTTTGAACTCGTGGGAGACATTGACCACAAAGTCGGTCTGAATGGTCTCCGTATTTCCCAGTTCCTGGGTCATCAGGTTGAAATTATGATAGATTTCATTAATATCCTTAAACAGATGCCCCTCCTCAAGACGCACGTCAAAGTCACCCTTGGCCACCCGGCCCATAGCCTGACCAAGCCTGAGAATGGGGGCGGAGACCCTGCGGCTGATAAAGTTGGTGAGGGCAATGCCCAAAACGACACTGACGATCAGGAACCAGACCAGCAGAGGCAGCTTGATATGAGGGATGTCAAAATAACCGGTGAGCCAGGCGACCAGGCCGGAGACCGCCACGATCACCCCCAGCTCCACCATCACCAGCAGCGTCATATACAGCCGCATGGAAAAGCGGCGGCGCCGGTCTTTTTTCACAGGCGCACCACCTTATAGCCCACGCCCCGGAGGGTGACGATCTGAAAATCCTTGCTGTCACGAAACTTTTCCCGCAGGCGGCCGATGTGCACATCCACCGTGTGGGTGTCGCTCTCGGAGTCATAACCCCAGATATCGTCCATCAGCTGCTGGCGGGTGAAAATTTTCCCTGGGAAGGCGGCCATTTTATACAGCAGCATGAACTCCTTCTGGGGCAGCACGATGCTGCCGCTGTCAGTGGTAACGGTGAAAGAATCGCACTCCATGGTGGTGCCGCCGATGACCTGCCGCCGCTCGCTGATCATCTGGGCCCGGCGCAGCAGGGCGCTGACCCGAAGCACCATTTCGTTTACGTTCACAGGCTTTACCATATAGTCATCGGTGCCGGAGAGGAAGCCCATGCGCATATCGTCAAAAGCGTCCTTGGCGGTAATCATCAGCACGGGGGTGGTGTCCCCTGCCTCCCGGAGAGAGCGCACCAGGGTGTAGCCATCCATGACAGGCATCATGATATCCGAGATAATCAGGTTGAAATATTCCTCATCCATGGCGTCCAGGGCTTCCTGCCCGTTGGACACCCCCCGGACGGAATAGCCGTTTTTCACCAGGACATGGGCAAAGAGCTGCCGCAGCTCCAGGTCGTCTTCCGCAATGAGTATCTTTAACATGTCAGCCTCCCGCAATTTCTGTTGTTGAATATTGTACAATGCCAATTTCAATTCAACATCAAGCGCCGGGGAAAAATGATTGAAAAAATCAGGGATTTTCCTCTTTTTCTGTCGTTTCGGGGACTGTGGGGATAAAACGGGAAGCAAACTTTCCCTTTCCCTCCTGCTTCACATAGAAATAGCCAATCACGGAAAACACCACCGCGCCGATGAAGTTGACGAAAAGATCCTTCATGGTGTCATAGAGACCGATATCCAGATAGCCGCCCAGGCCCAGGGCCTGCTGGCTGCCGTCGCTGTGGACGATCACCACATCGGCAATGTCCTTCACCCGCACCACCTTGTTGCTCATAGTGGGGTCAAGGGTCACGGAGCCAAGGGCGGAGAGGAGGGTGTCCTTCTGCATATCCAGCCCCAGGAAGCGGTCGGCGGCAAACTCGAAAAATTCCCACAGCACGCCCACGGTCATGGAAAAGCAGAAGGCCACAATGGCCAGATATATGGGAGAAAGCTTCAGAGAGAAGCGTTCATTCCGGTTAATCATATCCACCAAGGCAAAGCCTACTGCAGCGCAGAGGAAGCCATTGACGGTATGCAGCATGGTGTCCCAGTTGGGCACACGGACAAAGAAGCTGGCCAGCTCCCCCAGGATCTCAGCGGCGAAGATAAACAGGAGGATGACCACCTCCAGGGTGCTGGGCAGGGTGATATACAGCCGTTTTTGCAGAAGGCTGGGCAGGATCAGCAGCACCAGGGACAGGGCGCAGAGGAACACGCTTTCATAAGCGCCCCGCAGCACCGCCCGCACCATGATCAGAATAATCAGGGCCCGGAGCACCAGATACACAGTGAGCGTAGCCTTATTGGTATAGGGCTGAACCCGCTTTATTTTCTCTTCTCTTTTTTTCATTGCGCAAGCCGCCTCCCGGGAAAATTATTTTTCTATTGCTCAGTTCGTATTTTTTTATTATATCACAGGGCAAGGGCCCTTTGCAATTGAAAAAGCCGGACCACACAGGCCCGGCTTTTTGGACAATATGTATTCTCCCTGTTCAGTCGATCTCCACGGGGACGCCGTTAATCTCCACACCGGTGTCGGCAGCAATAATAATGTATTTTCTGCCGTTTTCCTTCCTGGTCTTGATCAGGTAGCTGTACTGGGGATCCAGGCTGATCTTGATCTGCTCGGTCTCCACAGTCAGCTTCCTGGGATTGCAGATGTTCGCCGGGAGAAGAACCGCATCCTTGCCCAAGCGCTCCTCGCAGGAATGGATAAAGGCCTCCGCCTGCTCCGGGGCTGTGCCGCTGTCCTCCAGCAGCTCCCCCATCTCCCCAGCGGTGAAAGAGAGCACTTCCGGGGAACCGCTTTCTTTGTGGGCGGCGATTTTATCGCACAGCTGCTGGTTCAGGTTCTGCATCACCGTAAAGCTGCACTTGGTGTCCATGGCCTCAGCCAGCAACTCATCAAAACAGTCCTTCTGCTCTGCCGCCGTCAGCGGGGCCGGGCGGTTGAACACGGAAGAGACAAAGGCTTCGTGGTTCTCCTGGGCGTTGCGGCTGTAGAGCAGGGCGCCGTAGATATTGGTGCAGCGGTCGTCAAAAGCGGGGTACAGGAAGCCAAGGATCGGGGGCTTCACCATCTGGCTGATGACAGCGTTATGGAAGCGCTTGTCGTCATGTCGGTAGCCCAGCTCCGCCCTTCCGGTCACCACCGGGCAGACGCAGCAAAGAAAGTAGCGGAACACGTCCCGGCTGTCCTCGTCCTCTTTATCGGCCTTTACATCATAGGCGTCATAGGCCATAAGGATCAGGTAGTTCTTCTCCTCAAAGCTGAGGTTTTCCATCAGCAGGGCGCAGAGACGCTGGCGCAGCGCCTCATCCTCCAGCCGCGTCTGGCGCAGCTGGCTCAGCAGGCGGTGCTCCTCACTGCCGCGCACCTGCTCCGTGGTAAAGGCCACATCCATCAGGTTCTTGCCCATGCCGCCGGAAAGGCACTTGTTCAGCAGGGCAAAATACTCCTTCTGCTCCTGCTCATCCAGCATGCTCACCGGCTCGTCAAAATGGGAAATCACCTCCCGGGTGGCGCTGTTCACGTAGCAGCCGTAAAGGTGAGTAATGTTATTCTTTGCGGGCTGAAGCCGCCGCCTCAGCTCCCGGATTTCCTTGTTGTTCATGCGCTGTTCTCCTATCAACTTTTGCTTGCCGGTTTATTGTAATCGGTTTTCCGATTTTGTCAATCGCTATGGTTGATATTTCTCCCGGAGGCGATTATACTGGAAACAGGAAAAATCTGCCGCCGGTCGGCAGTACACGGAAAACAAGAAACGGGAGGGACGGAAATGAGTGAATTTGACCGCCAGTATCTGGAACTGCTGGCCGAAAAATACCCCAACGAGGCCGCCGCATGCTCGGAGCTGATTAACCTCAGCTCCATTCTGGCGCTGCCCAAGGGGACGGAGCATTTCATCAGTGACCTGCACGGGGAGTACGCCGCCGTCAGTCACATTCTCAACAACTGCTCCGGCGTCATTCTGGAAAAGGTAATGCGGCTTTTCCGGGAGGAGATGGGTGAAAGCAAGTGCCACGCCCTCTGCTCCGTCATCTACTATCCCCAGGAGGAGCTGGCGCTGCTTCGGGAGCGGGGAGAACTGGACGATGCCGCGCTGCACGCTATGATTGAGCATCTGCGGATCCTGACCGAGATGCTTTCCAGCAAATACACCCGCAGCTATGTGCGCCACCGCATGCCCCAGGAGTGGGCCTTTGTGCTGGATGAGCTGCTGCACATGCAGCAGGATGAGGACGCCAACCAGTTCCGCTATCATGACGCCATCATCGCCGCCATTGTGGACTCCGGCGCGTCAGAGAGCCTGATCGTGGCCATGGCCACGCTGATCAAGCGCCTGGCGGTGGATCGCCTCCATGTGGTGGGGGATATTTTTGACCGCGGCCCTGACCCGGCCAGCATCATTGAGTGCCTGATGGAGCACCCCAACATGGATATCCAGTGGGGCAACCATGATATTCTGTGGCTGGGTGCCGGGGCCGGCTGTCCCGCCTCCGTCCTGTCTGTGCTGCGCATTACCGTGGATTATCACAATGAGGCCACCCTGGAGCGGGATTACGGCATCTCCCTGCGGCAGCTGACGGATTTTTGTATCCGGGTTTACGGCGACGCGGAGCAAAAGACCCTGCACCAGGCTCTGACGGTGCTGGGCGCCAAGCTGGAGGGGCAGATCATCCGGCGGCACCCCGGCTACGGCATGGATGACCGCCTGATGCTGGAACGGGTGGACTGGGAGAATTACACCGTTGCCTTGGACAGCGGGGTCTATCCCCTGAATACCCGGCGCTTCCCCACCATCGATCCGGCGGAGCCCTACCGGCTCAGCCCGGAGGAGCAGGCCCTGGTGGAGACCTATGTCTCCATGTTCCGGGACAGCAAAGCTCTGCGCTGCCATCTGGACTTTATCTATCAAAAGGGCAGCACCTATCTGAGCTGGAACGGTAATCTGCTTTTCCACGGCTGCATCCCCATGACGGAGGCGGGGCAGTTCGCCCCGGTGCGGCACGGCGGCAAATGGTACGCCGGCAAAGCGCTTCTGGACTATGCCGACGCGGTGATCACCGCCGCCTGGGTGCAGCATGATGAAAGCGCCTTTGACATGATGTGGTATCTCTGGTGCGGCTGTGACAGCCCCTTCTCCGGGCGGAAGTTCCACACCTTTGAGCGCAGCTACGTGGATGACAAGAGCACTTGGGAGGAGCCAAAGAACCCCTATTTCAAGCACTGGGAAAACGAGGCTATGATCTCCATGATCCTGCGGGAATTCGGGCTGGATCCGGAGACGGGCCGGGTCATCAACGGCCACACCCCGGTGAAGGCACGCAAGGGCGAAAGCCCCATCAAGGCGGGCGGCAAGCTGCTCATCATTGATGGCGGCTTCTGCCGGGCCTATCAGCCCACCACCGGCATTGCCGGCTATACGCTGATCTACAATTCTCATGGGCTTCGGCTCAAGTCCCACCGACCCTTTGAAGGGGTGGCCCGGGTACTGGCGGACAACGCGGATATGGAGTCCAGCTCCATCCCGGTAGAGGCCTTCCCCCACCGCCGCTACATCGCCGATACGGACAGCGGCAAAAATCTGGAGCATCGCCGCGCCGCCCTGAAGGCCCTGATCCGGGCCTACCGTGAGGGCAGCATTGCACAGATAAAATAAGTACATTAAAGCAAGCTCCGCCGGGACTGCGTCCCGGCGGAGCTTCTGCAAATACTTCATTATCCAACTATTTCAATCCACAGGCATTGCAGCCCGACAATAGCAATATAGCATATCGTTATCACAAAAGCAATATATTCAGTTGAATTATTAAGTACAAATCAGTTGAGTTATTATTGACAAAATATGTCATATATATTATATTAATTTTAGTGAAAATTTACGGAGGTGAGTGATGGAGTATTACGCCCACAGAGTAATTGACGAGAACGGAGAAGAGCGCCTACAGACGGTGCTTGCGCACTTGCTTGGGACGAGCGAACGCTGCGCCGGTTTTGCGAAAGCTTTCGGTGCGGAAGAGCAAGGAGCCTTGGCCGGTCTGGCCCACGATATCGGCAAGTTCTCCCTCGGCTTCCAAACAAGGCTGCTGGAAAATGGGGCCAAAGTTGACCATTCCTCCGCCGGTGCCACAGAGTGCATGAAGCTGGGCCAGGTGCCTGCCGCCTTCGTCGTGGCCGGTCACCACGGCGGTTTACCGGATGGCGGCAGCCGGGGAGACAGTCCAGATGCCGCTACCCTCAATGGCAGAATGCACCGGGCAGCTCTGGGCCGCCTGCCCGCTTATGACGCATGGAGAGAACAGCTGAAACTGCCATCCGCCGCCCTCCCGCCCTATTGTTCATCCGACCCCTATGCGCCAGCTTTCTTTACACGGATGCTTTTTTCCTGTTTGGTGGATGCGGACTATCTGGATACCGAGGCCTTCATGACGGGCAATCCCCGTCAGGCAGCAGATGGGGATATGGATAAGCTGTTTCAAAGATTGTCCACGTACACTGCCCCATGGTTTCCGCCAAAGGGAGAATTGAACCAGCGGCGCTGTGCCATTCTGGACAACTGTAAGAACGCAGGCAGCGCAATGGGTAAAGGCCTCTTTACCCTTACCGTTCCCACCGGCGGCGGCAAAACCGTGGCCTCTCTTGCTTTTGCCTTGGCCCATGCCAGAGAGCACAATCTTAAACGGGTAATCTATGTAATTCCTTACACCTCTATCATAGAGCAAACTGCCGCCACCTTTCGGAAGATTCTTGGCCAGGATGCAGTGTTGGAGCATCATTGCAATGTCCGCTACGACCTTTCCGCAGATGAGGAACTGTCCGAAAGAAACATACGCTTGTCCCAAGCTACTGAGAATTGGGATATGCCTGTCATTATTACGACTGCTGTACAGTTTTTTGAATCTCTGTATTCCAATAAGCCTTCCCAGTGCAGAAAGCTGCACAATATTGCCAATAGCGTCATCATCTTTGATGAAGCGCAGATGCTCCCCCTACCTTATCTGCGGCCCTGTGTTTCTGCGATTGCCCAGCTTGTTGCTCATTATGGGGCCTCTGCTGTTCTTTGCACAGCAACGCAGCCAGCCCTGACACCCATATTCCGGGAATTTATGCCCGGTCTGCAAGTAACGGAGCTGTGCCCCACCTCCCTTTCCGGGGACGATATTTTTCGCCGGGTTCAGTTTCGCAAAGGCGGAAAACGCACTTGGGATTCCCTTACCGCAGAGATGAGCGCCATGCCGCAAGCCCTGTGCATTGTCAATAGCAGAAAGAACGCCGCAAGGCTTTATGAACAGATCAAGGGTGAGGGAAGTTTCCATTTGAGCACGCTGATGGCCCCGCAGCACCGCAGGCAGGTTTTGGATGAGATACGCCGGCGGCTTTCCCAGAACCGGGTGTGCCGTGTGGTGGCCACATCGCTTATCGAAGCCGGGGTGGATGTGGATTTTCCCGCCGTCTTCCGGGAGGAGGCCGGGCTTGACTCCGTACTTCAGGCAGCCGGGCGCTGCAACCGGGAAGGCCGCCGTCCGGCAAGCGAAAGCATTGTTACCGTTTTTCAGGCAGAAAACCGCCCGCCGCAGCTGTTTCAAATCCCCATCGATTTTGGCCGGATGGTTATGGATGCGTATGATGACATTACCTGTCCCGGGGCCGTTGAGCAGTATTTTACCAGGCTGAGGGCAGCCACCGGAGATTCTTCTCAGGACAGAAAGCAAATTTTATCCATGCTGCGCAATGGCAGTCTTCCTTTCCGCTCAGTAGCCGAGGAGTTCCGGCTCATCGACAATGAAACACGCACCATCTATATCCCCTGGCAGGATGGTTCTGAACTTATTACCCGGCTGAAAAATGGTGAGCGTTCCCGGCAGCTGTTCCGGGAACTGGGGCAATACAGTGTTTCCGTATATGAGCAGCATTACCGGAAACTGGATATGGCAGGCGCTCTTGAGCCTTTGGAAGATGGTTCTTTCATTCTCCGGGACATGAGACTATACAGTCAAGAGACCGGGCTTACCCTGGAACCGGAGGGCGGACAGGCAGAATTCATTTGAGCACTTCTCCCTTTCCTGATACGCAAGCGCCTGCATATAATGGCATCCATAAACCCTTGATGTCATGAATATATCTTTCCAAAAAGCAAAATGAAAGGAGTTGATGTTATGGCTATTTCATTGGAAGTCTGGGGCGATTTTGCCTGTTTCACGAGACCGGAGCTTAAGACAGAGAGGGTTTCTTATGACGTTATGACCCCCTCTGCTGCCCGAGGGCTGATTGAAAGTATCTATTGGCACCCCGGGCTGAAAATCATTCCTGACCGCATCCGGGTCTGTAATCCCATCCGTTTTACCAACCTCCGGCGCAACGAGGTGAAATCAGTCATCAGCGCACGAAATGTGAAAACCGCTATGGATCGCGGTCGTGCAGACCATCTGTATATTGCCACATCGGAGGATATTCAGCAGAGAGCCGCCATGCTGCTGCGGGATGTGCATTACATCATTGATGCGCACTTTGAGTTAGTCCCGGATAAAATGGCCCCTGAGGACAATGCCGGCAAGTTTCAGGATATCCTCACCCGGCGTATTGAAAAAGGGCAGTTCTATCATCAGCCTTATTTTGGCTGCCGGGAGTTCCCCGTCAATTTTAAGCCCTTCACGGGGACATATTCCTGCCCGGAGGAGCTCAAAGGTACACGAGATCTTGGCTGGATGCTCTACGACATGGACTATTCAGACCCTGCCAATATTCTCCCTGGGTTCTTCAGGGCCAGCCTGCTTGACGGCGTTCTAAACATCCCCGCCCCTGACAGTCAGGAGGTGCACAGATGATCCTGCAAGCGCTGGTGCAGCATTATGAAGATTTGGTGTCCCGGGGGGATATCGAGCAGCCAGGCTGGGGGCTTTCCAAAATTTCCTACGCGATATGCCTTGATGATCGTGGACAGCCCGTTCAGGTTCTCTCCCTGAAAACAGAACAAATGCGTGGGAAGAAAGCGGTTCTTTCGCCGGTGGAGCTAAGATTACCCGCAGCCGTTAAACGCACCATCGGTATTAGGTCTAATTTTCTGTGGGACAATTCCAGCTATCTTTTGGGGCTTGATAGCAAAGGAAACGCCCGGCGAAGTCTGGACTGCTTCTCCGCCTGCCGTCGGCTTCATCAGAATCTTCTCAGCAGGCTTTCGTCTCCGGCTGCCCGTGCCCTTTCGGCTTTTTTTGAGCGGTGGAACCCTTCGGAGTCTGAGGGATTACAGTCATTGACCGATGACTGGGAGGATCTGATTTCCGGAGCAAACATTACCTTCTACTATGAAGGGAAATTTGTCCACGAGGAGCCGGAAATCCGAAGTGCCTGGCAAATGTATTACGACGGCGCAGAAGAGGGGATTCCTTCTACTTGCCTCATTACCGGTCAAAAGGCGGTTCCCCAAGCCGTTCATCCCGCAATAAAAGGTGTACAGGGCGCCCAATCCAGCGGTGCTGCTTTGGTTTCCTTCAACGCCCCGGCGTTCTGTTCTTACGGGAAGGAGCAGAACAACAATGCCCCGGTAAGCAAGTACGCCGCTTTTGCCTATACTGCCGCCCTCAATCACCTGCTGGCAGACCGGGAACATGTTTTCCGCGTAGGCGATACCACGGTGGTCTGCTGGGCCGTCGGAGGGGAACCGGCGTTTCAGACCGCTTTCGGCGGCTTTGTGTATGGGAACGAAACACCTTATTCGGAAAACGAGCTGCGCGATATGCTGGCGGCACTTTCCAAGGGAGAACCTGTAAGCTTTGACAATGCGCTCCTCAATCCGGAACGCCCGTTCTATATTCTGGGTCTGGCCCCAAATGCCGCCAGGCTGTCCGTTCGCTTCTTTTTCTGCAATACTTTTGGCAGCATCCTTGAAAATGTTCAGCGCCATTATGACCGGCTTGAAATTATCCGGCCGGGCTTTGAGCGTTCAGCCACTTTGTCTCCCTGGCGTTTACTCAATGAAACCGTTAATCAGAATTCAAGGGATAAAAGTCCCAGTCCCGGTATGGCCGGCGCTGTCGTACTCTCCATTCTTACCGATACGCCTTACCCGGCGACCCTGCTCAACGGTGTCACGCTGCGCATCCGTGCAGAGCATGAGGTCAGTTGGGGCCGGGCTGCAATCATAAAAGCGTACTATTTGAAAAACAGGCACCCCGATGTGCCGGAGGAGGTTTTAACCGTGTCCCTGAACCCGGAAAGCACCAACATTCCCTATACCCTCGGCAGGCTGTTCTCCGTATTGGAGGCCATCCAATCCGCTGCAAACCCCGGAATTAACGCCACCATAAAGGACAAGTATTTCAATTCCGCATCCGCCACCCCCAGCCGTGTCTTTCCTACTTTGGTGAACCTTGCACAAAAACATTTGCGCAGGCTGGAAGGCGGAAGCAAAATCTTTTATGAGAAGCAGATAACTAAACTCTCCGGAGCACTTGGTACTTGTTACCCCGACCATTTGAGCCTGCCGGAACAGGGGTCTTTCCAGCTGGGCTACTACCACCAGACGCAGGAGCGCTATACGAAAAAGGAGGAAAAGTAAATGTCTGAAGTCATTCAAAACCGCTATGAGTTTGTTATCCTTTTTGATGTGGAAAACGGAAATCCCAACGGCGATCCGGACGCCGGAAACATGCCCCGGGTTGACCCCGAAACCGGCCTTGGTCTGGTTACGGATGTATGCCTGAAACGGAAAATACGAAACTATGTGGAAATGGCAAAAGAGGGCGAGGAAGGGTATCGAATCTACATAAAAGATGGTGTCCCTCTCAACCGCAGCGATGCAGAAGCCTGTGCAGCCTTTGGCGTTGATGCGGATGAAAAAGCCTTGAAAGCCGCAAAAAAGAAGGATGAAGATCTGGATCGCAAACTCCGGGACTGGATGTGTAAGTCGTTCTTTGATATTCGCACCTTTGGCGCTGTCATGACCACTTTTGTCAAAGGTTCGCTGAACTGCGGCCAGGTACGCGGCCCTGTCCAGCTGGGCTTTGCCAGAAGCATTGACCCGGTCATCCCCCAGGAGGTCACGATTACCAGAGTTGCCATTACCACCGAGGCAGATGCAGAGAAAAAAGGCACCGAAATGGGCCGCAAATACATTATCCCCTATGGTCTTTACCGCTGCGAAGGATATGTATCAGCCAATCTTGCCCGCAAAACCACCGGTTTCTCCGAAGACGATCTTTCCCTGCTGTGGCAGGCCATCCTCAATATGTTTGAAAACGATCATTCCGCCGCCAGAGGAAAAATGGCCGTCCGTGAGCTTATCGTCTTCAAGCATGATTCCGAGCTTGGCAATGCCCCTGCCTATAAGCTTTTTGATTTGGTACAGATTGAGAAAAAGGAAGGTGGGGATGCCCCCAGGGCTTACACAGACTATGATGTTACAGTAAATGAAGCCGCCTTGCCCGCCGGTGTCTCCTGCATGCGGATGGGGTAATTTATGACCAGGAAGACTTCCTCCAGCTGTCCGGGCTTCAGCATTTTCGGTTTTGCCGGCGGCAGTGGGCACTAATCCATGTCGAAAACCAGTGGAGTGAAAATTACTTTACCGTGGATGGCTCCCTCATGCATCAGGCTGCCCATGACGGCAGCCGCCGGGAGAGCCGGGGCGATCTTCTCATTGTTCGGGCCATGCCTGTCCAGTCCGCCTCCCTGGGTGTCTCCGGTCAATGCGATGTTGTGGAGTTTCACCGGGATGACAGCGGGATCAGCCTCCAGGGCCGCCAGGGCCTGTGGCGGCCCTACCCGGTGGAGTATAAGCGGGGCAAGCCCAAAGAGCATAGCGCCGATGAGCTTCAGCTCTGCGCCCAGGCCCTGTGCCTGGAGGAAATGCTCTGCTGCTCCATCCCGGAGGGCGCCCTGTTCTACGGTGAACCCCGGCGGCGCAGTCCCGTCCGTTTTACGGAGGAGCTGCGCCGGGAAGTGCGGGACTGTCCGGAGGAGATGCACCGGCTTCACACCCGGGGCTATACGCCCAAAGTGAAACCCCACAAGGGCTGCCGCGCCTGTTCACTTCGGGAAGAATGTCTTCCCGCCCTGCTGAAGGACAAAAGCGTTCGGGATTATCTGCACGCTGCGAAGGAGGAAACGCCATGAAGCCGATGCTGAACACGCTGTTTGTCAACTCCGAGGATATTTACCTCAGCCTGGACGGTGAGAATGTGGTGGCCAACCGGGAAGGCGAGGCTGTGGCCCGCTATCCACTGCACACCTTGCAGGGTATCGTCTCCTTTTCCTACGCCGGCGCCAGCCCCGCGCTGATGGGTGCCTGCGCCAAGCGGGATATCAGCCTCGCCTTCTGCACGCCCCGGGGCCGATTTCTGGCCCGGGTCAGCGGCCCAAGCCAGGGCAATGTGCTTTTGCGCCGGGCACAGTACCGGGCAGCAGATGACCCCTGGCAGAGCTGCCGCATCGCCAGGAATATGGTCTTCGGTAAACTTCACAACGCCCGTTGGAGTATTGAACGCACCCGCCGGGATCATGCCCTTCGGGTGGAGGTGGAAAAGCTGTCCGCCGCCTCCTGGCAAATTCAATCTCTGTTCTCCCCGGTTCTGGAAGAAAGCAGTCCTGACAGTCTGCGGGGACTGGAGGGGCTGGGCGCGGTAGCCTATTTCAATGTTCTGGACGATATGATCCTCAATAACAAGGCCGATTTCTTTTTCCATGGCCGCAGCCGCCGTCCACCTTTAGACAGAGTCAACGCACTTTTATCCTTTGCTTACAGTCTTTTGGCCAATGACTGCGCCTCGGCCCTGGAAGCGGTGGGATTGGACGCCTATGTGGGCTTTCTCCATCGGGATCGTCCCGGCCGCAGCTCCTTGGCTTTGGATCTGATGGAGGAGCTCCGGCCCTGCCTTGCCGATCGCTTTGTGTTGACCCTGATTAACAACCGCATCCTTCATGCTGATGATTTTGATCTGTCCGAAGGCGGAGCCGTCACCCTCACCGATGCCGGGCGGAAGCTGTTTTTACAGCGCTGGCAGGAACGCAAGCGGGAGCAGTTGACTCATCCTTTTTTGGAAGAAAAGCTTGCCTGGGGTATGGTTCCCTATGTCCAGGCGCTTCTGCTGGCACGGTATCTCCGGGGCGATCTGGACGATTACCCGCCCTTCCTGTGGAAGTGAGGCCGCCATGCTTGTTTTGATTACCTATGACGTGAATACCGAAGATGCTGCCGGCCGGCGGCGTCTGCGGCTCATTGCGAAGCAGTGCGTCAACTATGGGCAGCGGGTGCAGAATTCGGTTTTTGAGTGTCTGCTGGATCCGGCTCAGTGCCGTAGTCTCCAGGCAAAATTGCTCAAAATCATGGATCCGGCAAAGGACAGTCTCCGCTTCTACTACCTGGGCAGCAAATATGAAAACAAGATTGAGCACTTCGGTGCAAAGCAAACCTATCTTCCGGAAGAACCCCTTATTATCTGAGCCGCGAAGCCCAAGCCAACAACTTTTCCCAGAAAGCTTCGCACCTGAAAACCGGCTCAATTCAGTTTACATAATGCTAATTTTTTGATTTTTCTCGTTACTAAATGCGCAAATATCGTGCAATATTGTTGAAAGTGCGCAAAAGCTTGCGGTAAAATTTGTAAGCTTTTGCTGTCGCCCTCCTCACGGAGGGCGTGGATTGAAATCGTCTATGCTGGCCAGATTATTTGTAGGGCAGTGGCGTCGCCCTCCTCACGGAGGGCGTGGATTGAAATGCAGAAAACACATTTACCAGCGGAACATGGTACTGGTCGCCCTCCTCACGGAGGGCGTGGATTGAAATTTTATAACGTCTGCAGCAAGGTGAAAAGACAATGGGTCGCCCTCCTCACGGAGGGCGTGGATTGAAATACCAGTGTGAGCACTGGTTCAGCGTTACCAGTGGTCGCCCTCCTCACGGAGGGCGTGGATTGAAATTTTTTGCCGGCATACTCCGCCAGCGTGTCTATGCCGTCGCCCTCCTCACGGAGGGCGTGGATTGAAATCGCCCGGCCTTGGCCTGCTGGGCAAGCCTGGCCTGGTCGCCCTCCTCACGGAGGGCGTGGATTGAAATTTGAAAAGGAAGATTGTCAGGTTGAGATTTATGAGTCGCCCTCCTCACGGAGGGCGTGGATTGAAATAGCTGGCTGTCCAGGCTGTATTCATCCTGCCGCGTCGCCCTCCTCACGGAGGGCGTGGATTGAAATTTCACCCCTGGTAAAATTATACATGTTTCCAGGCGGTCGCCCTCCTCACGGAGGGCGTGGATTGAAATCGGGCCATGCAGCGGGCATAGCAGCGGCCCCGGAAAGTCGCCCTCCTCACGGAGGGCGTGGATTGAAATACCCTTAATTACATAGTCGCCGCAAGGCGACAAGGTCGCCCTCCTCACGGAGGGCGTGGATTGAAATCCCTCGGTGGGCAGCTCCTCATCTGAGAACTCGGTCGCCCTCCTCACGGAGGGCGTGGATTGAAATCACGTCTGGAGGGTCGATGTCGAGATGTTATGTTGTCGCCCTCCTCACGGAGGGCGTGGATTGAAATTCGGTCAGGAGATTAAATACGCTGGTATCCGCCCGGTCGCCCTCCTCACGGAGGGCGTGGATTGAAATTGGTTAAGCCCGAATCCTCGAGTAGATCGGATATGGTCGCCCTCCTCACGGAGGGCGTGGATTGAAATGCAGCATCGGCGCCGCCATCCGGAGGAAAGCCTCGTCGCCCTCCTCACGGAGGGCGTGGATTGAAATCCTGCACGGATAAGGCTGTGCAGATTATCGAGGCGTCGCCCTCCTCACGGAGGGCGTGGATTGAAATTTTGGAGGGCAGCGGCTCTTGTATCAGAGGGACGTTGTCGCCCTCCTCACGGAGGGCGTGGATTGAAATTGAAGGTAGGTGACTCCAGCGTATGCGCATTGCCGTGTCGCCCTCCTCACGGAGGGCGTGGATTGAAATCGGTGTCTCCCTGGGCGGCAGGTTCTCCCTCCGCGTCGCCCTCCTCACGGAGGGCGTGGATTGAAATCGGATGCGGTCTGTATCCCGGCCTCGGGCTTCCACGTCGCCCTCCTCACGGAGGGCGTGGATTGAAATCCTGCCGGTGATCCCAGGCGCAGGACGCTTGCAACGGTCGCCCTCCTCACGGAGGGCGTGGATTGAAATCTGAGGTTCCCTTTGAGGTTAGAGTTGACAACCAGGTCGCCCTCCTCACGGAGGGCGTGGATTGAAATTTTTCCACCCTGATTACAGCCATGCTAGAATCCTGTCGCCCTCCTCACGGAGGGCGTGGATTGAAATCCGTGTCAATATCAATCTCCTCCTGATAGTGTTCGTCGCCCTCCTCACGGAGGGCGTGGATTGAAATTCCCGGCCAAGCTGGCCTTTTTTATCGCCTCCTTGTCGCCCTCCTCACGGAGGGCGTGGATTGAAATATAGCTCACCCCGGCCTCCGCTGGGGCTGTATGGCGTCGCCCTCCTCACGGAGGGCGTGGATTGAAATCTCCTGGGCGGCTGTGAGCTTGGCATTGACCTTGGTCGCCCTCCTCACGGAGGGCGTGGATTGAAATTGCTACCTCCTGATAGGTAGCCGTATCTGCCGGGAGTCGCCCTCCTCACGGAGGGCGTGGATTGAAATCTTGCCGCCGCTCTGGCCTCGCCAAAGCGAGCCCAGTCGCCCTCCTCACGGAGGGCGTGGATTGAAATCGCGAAGTCAACCAGCCGGAGAGCATGTTCCTGAGTCGCCCTCCTCACGGAGGGCGTGGATTGAAATTATATATTGCACATCGTGGAATGAGGAAGGAATTGTCGCCCTCCTCATGGAGGGCGTGGATTGAAATATGGGCAAGATGTAATCAGCCTAGTATATAGACGTCGCCCTCCTCATGGAGGGCGTGGATTGAAATGTGGAATGGCAAATCTGATTCGTCAGATTGCCAAGTCGCCCTCCTCATGGAGGGCGTGGATTGAAATAGCCTGGCCAGCTTGGACTTGGATACCTTGCAGGCGTCGCCCTCCTCATGGAGGGCGTGGATTGAAATCATTTAAATACTGCATACCAGATGAAGTTATCATCCCCAGCATCAGCGTGGTCAAGCGCATCATACACAGCAGTTATGACCTCATGCTCTTGCAGCGTCTGGTTGTCCGTTTCACTCTCAGCAGAAGATTGGGCTTTTCTCCCGTCATTGCTGAACTTGGTGCCGTCGTTCTTCTTCCCGTTCCCCCTGTTCTCCGCCGCTTCCACCAGGGCATCGTCCCACAGCTTGGTCAGCTCATCCATGTAGTCCAGCATGACTTTGGCTTCCTCGTGCCGGGCTTCCACGCCCTCAAAGGCTTTGCGGATATCGGCGAAGAAATCATGCAGCCAGTCGGCGATCCGCTTGGCAAGCCCCGGCTTCTCCTGTGCCAGCCGCTCCATCGCCTTGCTGTTGCCCAATACCATCTCGCAGGCATCGGCAACCACTTCTTCCACAGCGGCGTCCCGGCTCAGTCCACCTTCCTTCTGGGCTGCCCTGATCTTCCGCTCCACCAGGGTCTCAAAGTCATAACCGTTCTCCAGCAGATGCTCCGTGACGAACTCCTTCAGCTGGTTATACCGGCGGGGCGTGTTCTCCCGGATGAAGTGGGTGAACTCATGGGCAGCAGTGATCAGCACGGCCTCCTTTTCCGAAGTGCTCTTTGCCCCGGCGTGGACATCCAGATACACGGTGCCGTTTCGGTAGAAGCCATTGGCGCCCACGTAATCCCCACGCTGGTCTGCCGAAGATTCATAGAACACAACCCAAAAAGGGGCTGTAGCGAAACAGTCCCAAAAAAGAAGAGACCGAGACGGCTAAAAACAGTCGCCTCGGTTTCCTGTTTGTGGTAAAATGAAGGTGTGAAACAACATCTACCGCAAAAAGATTATGGCACATGCGAGCGGAATGTGCAACTAAAAATTGATGAAAGTTTCGCGGAA
>Ga0129308_1000515_pt1 | contig 56715 bp, 63 predicted proteins | sample L827metagenome_FD_94440 | JGI IMG/M metagenome (GOLD analysis project Ga0129308, IMG submission 94440) | Ring-tailed lemur group fecal microbial communities from Wisconsin, USA - L827 metagenome | ecosystem: Host-associated > Mammals > Digestive system > Large intestine > Fecal | place: USA...
AGCGCTATTCTGCATAACAAAAACGCTCCTATTAAATATCTGAACGGCAAGGAGCAATTGTTATGAATTATGGGTATATCCGAGTAAGTAGCGATAAGCAAACGGTTGAGAATCAACGATTTGAAATTACGCAGTTTGCAGAGCGAGAAAGCATTTCAATTGATGGTTGGATTGAAGAAACAATCAGCGGGACGCGAAACTACGATAAGCGGAAACTCGGAAAGCTACTGAAGCGAGTCGAAAAGGATGACTTGATTATCTGCGCTGAATTGTCTCGTCTTGGGCGAAGTTTGTTTATGATCATGGAGATTCTTAATATTTGTATGACTAAAGAGTGCCGGGTTTGGACAATCAAAGACGGGTACAGGTTAGGCGATGATATTCAAAGCAAAGTGTTGGCCTTTGCATTTGGCCTATCAGCAGAAATTGAGCGCAATCTGATAAGCCAGCGCACGAAAGAAGCACTCAAACGCAAAAAATCTGAAGGAGTAACTCTTGGTAGACCAGTCGGACGAAAATCAAAAACAGTGAAGCTTTCGGGCAAAGAGGTTGTCATTCAAGAGCTGCTCAATCAAAATGTCTCCGTGACGGAGATTGCACGGATCTTCAAAGTACATCGAAATACAGTAAGCAAATTCATTAGGGAACGGATGTAAGATGAACTTAATGACATGGTTCATCCTGCGTTTCTAAAGCAACATCCAGGAAGGTGATCCGCTATGGCAGAAATGGTGTTTTTACAGTGTGATAACGGCTCCAAGGCCGTTCGGGTTGCGTGCCCCAAGTGTGGCCGCATCAGCCTTCAGATCTTGAAGGACCCCTATAATGGAGGCCCAGTGGCCTTGTTGGATAAGGAACTCGCATGCCCTGTGTGTGAGTCGGTTTATCGCGCCTGTAGTACCTCTCAGACCAGAGAATGGAGTGCAGCGTTTGGGCGCTATAACCTAAACGGAAATGCTTATAATTCTGCCGTCAAGGATAACTATGCTCGCCAGCAAGAACAGAAAACCGCCTCTCAACAAATCAAGACCACACCTGTTGATCATTGGAAGGATCAGTTTGCCCTTTCCGCCCTGAAGCGCGGAGAGACCTATGCCCGCAAGGGAAATGTCAGCAATCTCGCCAAATCTGCCGAGACTATCTCTGCTGAGGTGCAGGGTGAAAACGCATACCAGGTAAAAATCAGTCTTAAGGAGCAAGGGATTGCTTCTATGGAGTGTACCTGTCCTCTTGGAAAAGCCGGAGACTTGTGCAAGCACATGGCTGCCGTCCTATTTGTCGCCGTGGATGGGGTGCAGGAAGATGCTCCTGCACCTAAGGCGGCCAATCAGCAGCACACCACGCCTGAAACAAAGGCAGAAGCCGTGGTAGCATTGACCTCTGTGGTTCAGCAACACATAGATTCCACCCCCAATGCTTCGGGTGCTAGTGAAGTGCCCGCCACTAAGGCTGAAGAGTCTCATGCTCCTGTGGCAGCGCCTCCGGTTATTACGCCCCAAGCACAAAATCCCAAGACCAGCAATGTTTCCGGCTATGCCGAAGCGGCCTCTCTGGAAAAAAAGATCGGACGCTGGAAGAGAGAACTGCTGGATACCGGCAAGCGTAATAAGATGATCAACTATCGGGAGACCTCCAGAGCTACACTCAAAATCCTGGAACCCAGTCTGGAGGAACTCTTCAATAAGCTTGCCATCAACGAGAAGACTCTGACTTTCCAGAAACCAATCAACAAAGATACGGACTATCGCACCTATGCGTTCCTGTCTCTGTTGGAAACTTTGTCTTACTCTCTGCCGGTTCATGTTGGTGACATCAAAGCATCTGGCACCATCGTTGAACGAGAGAAGACACTGAAGAACCTTCGGTCGAAGACTAAGCTGGCCAGAGAAGAGCAAGGTACGAATATCCTCTATCTTTCCTTTGGATTTATCTTGTGGCGCGAGACTGATCGCCCCAGTGCTGCCTGGATGAAGGCACCTCTTTTAATGATGCCCGTTTCCCTGGAGCTGAAATCCATGAATGCTCCGTACACCATCAGCCGCTATGAGGACGATATTGAGGTCAACCCCACGCTGGATTACCTGCTCAACTCCGAGTATGGCATTGACCTTCCTACATTCGAACTGAAGGATAAGAAATCTATTACCGACTACCTGGATACCATTGAGGAAATTGTGGATCGGCGTGGTTGGAAGCTGGTGCGAGAAGTAAGCCTCGGCCTTCTCTCGTTCCAGAAAATCAATATGTACCACGACCTGAATAACGATTACAACCATGATTTGATCATGCAGCATCCGGTGCTTCGCGCCATGGGCGGGGACTATTCCGCAATGAAGGGCTTGCCGCCGGAGCTTCAGAACTACGACTTTGATAAGGTTGATCCTCAGGATACATACCAGGTCGTGAATGCGGACTCCAGCCAACAGGAAGCAATTTTGCTTTCTAAGCGAGGGGTCAGCTTTGTCATGCAAGGCCCTCCTGGTACCGGCAAGAGCCAGACAATCACTAATATTATTTCCGAAGCACTTGCCGACGGAAAAAAGGTGCTGTTTGTTTCCGAGAAGGCCGCTGCTCTTCAGGTCGTTTTGAAACGCCTAACTGAAGTTGGCCTCGCTGACTTCTGCCTGTCCTTGCACGATTACAAAGCCAATAAAAAAGAGATCATTGATAATATCGGAGCCAATTTGAGTCTGACCGAACAGCGTCTTCCCAGAACCGCCTTAAGCGATCTGACTGAGCTGCTGCACAGTCGTGAGGCTCTGAATGAATATGCCTCTGAATTACATCAGAGCATAGCTCCTTTGAATGCCAGCATCTATTCCTCATTCGGTCGGATCACACAACTCGACGGTGCCTCCACCCTTGAATTCCAAATGAGCGATCCGATGGGTGTCTCTGAAGCTGCTTTCTCCGAAATGCTGTATAGCGTTGAAATGTATGAGCGAGCGCTTCACGCAATAGGCCTTTTACACGAAAACCCCTGGTACATGACAACAGCGGTTTCTTCTGGACAGGCTTTCAAGCAGCAGCTTGGAGGCCAAACGAAGCTTATCCCCGAAAAGTTGATGGCAATAGAATCGGCTGTTCGGTCGATCAACTTGTCTTGGCATCTCCAGATTCCTGAAACGACAGCTGGAACTCGCAGTGCTGTGGACGAAATCGAACAGGTAATGTCTCTCCCGCTGTTCCCTCTCAGCTGGATGGACGAAACCATTCGGAATAAGCTGCTGGAATCCGCTCATGCAGAAAAAACAGCACAGACACAGTATCATGAGCGGATTGAAAACTTCAAAAAGCACTTTTATTCTGAAGCGCAGATTGCCAAGATGCACCAGGAGAGCCTTAATAACTCTTTGCGTCAGATTAGGAGTTCTTGGACGGACGCCGCGTTGTCTTTGGATTCTGAGGCGATCAAGGCAAAGTATTCTTCTGTTTACGCAGCGACAGACAAACCCATTGTGGTATGTATTCGTGAAACCGCAGATGCCTCCGCTGAGATTAAAGCGACTGCCGAGAAGATCCTTTCCTGCTTTGATGATGCGAAAGCACTCCTTTCGCTCTCTCAGCTGGATGCGTTTACTAACCTGCACTTTTGCGCTAAGCTCATTTCGATTCTGGTAGAAGCCCCTTATATGGAGACCGAATGGTTTGATCTCCGTGCCAATGCCGATGTGCTTCCGCTTCTTAATGAGGCGTGCGAGCACGGAAGTACCGTTGAAACTAAAACATCTCAGCTTTTGGAGAGTTGGGAGTCCGGTATATTGTCTATTCCTGTTGACGAAATGCTGGCCAGGTTCAAGACTGAGTATTCCGGTCTCTTCTACAAGTTTAAGGGCGCTTACAAAGAAGACATCAAGACGCTGAAGCTGTTGGCAAAGCAGGTAGGTATCCAGATTACTGACGAAGCTGCCATTGCTGTCCTTCAAGCCGTCAAAGATCTGAACAACGAGAAGGCATGGTTTGATGAAAACCATGCTCGGCTCACTGCTGTTTTCAAAGGACAGTTTAAGGGTGTTGACACCGATTGGGACAAACTCCGTTACGGGGTTACCTCTGCCAAGGAAATAGCTGAAATGTTCCCCTATGCAAACATTCCGGCAAATGTTATTACTGCTATTCAAGCTGCGATTTTGAGCACACAGAAGTCTGCGGAACTTCGCAGATTGAACGACGAACTCTCTGAAACGGAGATTGACGGGCTGGAGAGCAAGCTAAAAAGCCTTCCCTATGTAGATGTGTCCGAAGAAGATGTTTCTATCAGCGGCACCTATGTTACTCAGATAGATGCGTTCCTTGCAGATTGTGCGGCTCAAGAAGAGCAGCTCTATTCCATTGTTGATTGCTATATTGGAGATAGAGATACTGTCACATATTCCATCCTTGCCTCCATGCTTGATCTTGTGGCTGTTGTTAGCAAAGAGCGAGCTTGGTTTGATGAGAATCAATCGGCATTAACAAGCCTCTATGCGGACAGTTATACTGGTGAAGGCACAGATTGGGCTGCGGTGTGCGAAGCCATGAATATTAGCAAGTCCACTACTGTTCAAGAATGGGCAGGCGAGCTGGCTGCCAAGGAACCTGCTCTGACTCAGCTGTTTGGAGACCGTTTCGATGGCATTGACACTGATTGGCAGACGATCATCAATGATGTAGAGTGTGTATCTTATTGGGCTACCAAGAGAAATGCTGACAGCGCACTTACCGATGAATTTATCGAGGCATTCTGTGACAAGCCGGAGCAGCGTGCTTCTATTAAAGAGCAGATCGATCAGGTTGAGGTGCTGTTGGACAGCATTGATCCCGAACTGGAGGTATTTATTAACCTCTTCCAAAATGGTGAAACAATCCAGAACACACAATTCTCCGAAGTTGTGGCTAAATACAATCGCTGCATGACCAGCTTTGATCAGCTCGACAAGTGGATCGACTATGCTGAAACGAAGGCTGAGTGCGATAAACTGGGGCTTGTTTCCTTTACCGAAGCAATTGCGAAAGCAGACAATACCATTAAGGATGTGAAAGATGCGTTTGAGAAGGGGTTCTATACGCAGTGGATCATCCCTGCTTTTGAAAAAGCACCTTCCCTGCAAAGCTTCAGAAGACGAGTCCACGATCAGCACTTAGAGAAATTTACTGAACTGGATGAATCTCAGTTTGGTATCGCCCGAACCCGTATTCGCAATAAGATTATCAAAACCTTCCCGAACCAGTATAGTGCAACTGGGCCGAGGAGCGAAATTGGTATCTTGAAACACGAGATGGAGAAGAAGCGCCGGATCATGCCCTTGCGCAGATTATTCCGCACCATTCCGAACCTTCTCCTCACCCTGAAACCTTGCGTTATGATGTCCCCGCTTTCCGTTGCATATTTCCTTGAAGCCGATTCTTATCACTTTGATATGGTCATTTTTGATGAGGCTTCACAGATCTTTCCCCAGGATGCAATTGGAGCAATCTTTAGGGCAAACCAAGTCATTATTGCCGGAGACACCAAGCAATTGCCGCCCACAGACTTCTTCGCCACAAACACTGGAAATGGTACTGAAGACTACGATGTTGACGAAGACGGAGAATGGGAAACCGAGGTATATGATTCTGTTTTGGAAGAAACTGCGAACATCTTGCCCAATCGAACTCTCCGCTGGCACTATCGTAGCCGCAGCGAGCATCTGATTGCTTTCTCCAACCAGGAGATCTACCAGAACGATCTGGTCACATTCCCCAGTATCAATGAGAAAGAGGAAGATGGCGGCGTCGAGTTTGTCTATGTGGAAGAAGGCTACTATGAACCAAAACCCAAGAACTACAACATTTTGGAGGCCAAACGCTGCGTAGAACTGGTTGCTGAACACATCGAAAAGCACCCGGATAGATCTCTCGGTATCATTGCCTTTAGTGAAAAACAGCAGCAAGCCATTTCCCGTGAGATTCAGCTGTTCCGTGAGAAAAACCCCAAGTACGAAGAGTTCTTCAAAGAAGGAAAAGAAGAGGAATTCTTTATCAAGAACCTGGAGAATGTCCAGGGTGACGAGCGAGACACCATCTTCTTCAGCATAGGTTACGCAAAAACCAAGGCGCAAAAACTTGCTGGGAAAACGATGACTCTACGCTTCGGCCCCTTGGGTACCCAGGGTGGAGAGCGCAGATTGAATGTTGCTATTACCAGAGCAAAACGCAATGTTAAGCTGGTCAGCTCCATTCTCCCCTCGGACATTGATCTTTCCAGAACCGAGTCTGAAGGCATTCGCTTGCTCCACGACTATATTGCTTTTGCCATGAACGGAAGTATGGCCTTGGCCGGCTCCCAGGCCCGTGTTGCTCAGGATGAGTTCAAAGCATCCATTGCCGAGTACATCAGATCCAAGGGATATATTGTTCGTGAGTCTATTGGTTGTTCCGGATATAAGATCGACATTGCAATCAAGCACCCCTCCCAGAGAGAAGAGTATGTTGCTGGTGTTGAGTGTGACGGTCTTTCTTATGTTTCTGCAAGAACAGCCAGAGATAGAGATCGACTGCGCAAATCTGTCCTCTCCTCGATGGGCTGGCGTCTTTATCGTGTCTGGTCTACGGAATGGTACAAAAACCCCGAAATCGAAGGCCAGAAATTAACGGCTTTCATTGATGCTGCCATTGCCGAAGTTGATGAGCGCATACGCCGTGAGGAAGAAGAAAAGCGGCTGGCAGAGGAAAAGAAGCAGGCCCAGCTTGAAAAGGAACGAAAGGCAAAAGAGGCAGCCGAGCGTGAGCGTCAGCTTCAAGAACAAAAGCGTCAGGCTGAAGAGGAACAGCGTGCTGAGGCGGCTCGAAAGGCAGCTGAAGAGCGTAAAGCAAAACTTGCCCGCGAACGCGAGGAACGGAGACTGAAAGAAGAACAAGCAAGGCGGGATGAAGAACGGCGCAGACTTGAAGCCGCGAAAAAAGCTCAGGCAGAAAAGGATGCCCAAAAAGCAAAAGCATACCCTTGGGCCAAAGCTGGAGCAAAAGTTCAGCACAAGACATTTGGCTTGGGAACGATCACAAGCATACGAGGAACCGCCATTGATGTGGAGTTTAATGGCGAGATAAAGCACTTCTCATTTCCCAATGCCTTTGAGCAGAAGTTCCTGATCCAAGCGACAGAAACGCCAGTAGGGTCCAAAATCGTCGAGGAAGCACGCCCTGATGGATTTCAGGAGAAGATCAAGCGGGAGTTGGCCGATCATGGCATCGAGTATACCTACAACTCTGATAGTTATGGGTTCGTGAAATATGCTGTGGAGCACTTGAAGACCGTTAGAAAAGTTTGCTCAAAATATGGAGCTAAATCGTTCAACTCTTTCGTTCAGGGCGGAATCAAAGTTTGCAGAATCCACTTTGCTTCTTCTCAGGAAACTGCACACACGACCCAGCAGGTAGACATTCATAAACGCTTGGTTGATGCCGGCTTCCGATGCATTGACAACCGGAGTACATCTTCGATTCTCTGGGTGCTCTATTCGTCGGATAAGAAGCTGGAGTTTGAAAAAATCGCCAGGGAGTGCAATGTCAAGTACACTCTGGAGCGGCGCGGCTCCATGGCAACAAACAATCTCGCAGCATGGCGCATCATGCGATAATAAGGAGGAACTAAGATGGCTAAGAAGGACGATCTTCAGTTTGAGATAATCAATCACATTGGCACCTTATCTACTTCACCCAGCGGCTGGATCACTGAACTCAACCGCGTCAGCTGGAATGGAAAAGAGCCCAAGTACGACCTGCGTGCTTGGGCCCCGGATCACACCAAGATGGGCAAAGGCATCACGCTTTCCGAGGAAGACCTGATCGCTCTTAGCGAGATCCTGCAAAAGGAAGTTGCCTTTCTGAAGGAAGAGGAATAAGTCGGAGACAAGACAAGATTGGGGAGCGCACCTATGGATAATAGAACTGTAATCAATCCAGCTTTGCAACAGTCCGCAGCGACTGCCATCAATGTCGATATAGTGGCTGAATATAACCGGCAGAACGGTATACAAGAAGATCTGCTGGGAGAAGGTTCTGTGATTTGCGATAAATATGTTGTGGAGAACAGACTTGAAGTGTCCTCAGGCGAAGCTGATCTATATCTATGCAAGTTTGATGGAGAACAGTATGTAGCAAAGCTGTACCGTCGAAAGTTTGCCGTCAAAGAAAGCGTCATTGAAGCGCTCCTCAAGCTTGACTCGCCGTATGTTGCCAAGCTCTATGAGACAGGACTTTATAATGGATTCCCTGTGGAGATTATTCCGTATTATGCGAACGGCAGTTTGCAGGGGAAGCTATACTCTGAAGCAGAGCTCATCGAAACGATCATTCCCAATATCAATGAAGGTCTAAAGGCGCTTCATTCTGTCGGCGTCATCCATAAGGATCTGAAGCCGTCCAATCTTATGCTGAATGATGATGGACAAACAGTTTCCATTATTGATTTTGGCATTAGTTCTGCTATCGAAGGGGATCAAACCGTTCTCATTACAAAAACAGGTATGACGCCGGAATACTCTGCGCCAGAGACCTTCCGAAATATTTATTACGAAGGCTCCGACTACTATTCTTTCGGCATCACCCTGTTTGAGCTCTGTTGTGGTTATACGCCTTACGCAAATATGCAGCAGGAGGAAATTGAGCAATACGGGTCTCTTCAGAAAATCCCTTTCCCAAGTGAAATGAGCCCCATGTTTCAGGATTTCCTTTCGGCCCTCACCTATTATGATATTACCAATCGAAAGAACCTGAATAACCCCAATCGCCGGTGGACTTATGATGAAGTGAAACGGTGGTTGGATGGCGACGACTCTTTGATCGTGCCCGGCGAAGGCGTCGGCAATGTTGGGAAGGGTACCATGCCAGCCTTCCAGTTCCTTGGAGAAACCTATACTGATGAGCAAAAACTTGTCACCGCTCTTGCGCAAAACTGGGATGAGGGTAAAAAGCAATTCTTCAGAGGCCATATCACTGCTCACTTCAAGATGTTTGATATTGAGACAGCGCAAAAATGTGCGGCGGCAGAAGAGACTGCTCAGCGAGAGAACGGCAAGGATGACATCATCTACTGGAACCTCTTATATCAAATTGCGCCCAAGTTAAAGGGGTTCTATTGGAAAGGCTATGTATTCGAAAGCCTCCCCGCTTTTGGCCGAGACGCTCTGGATCGCCTTTGGAGCAAAGACTACTCTCAGTTCCCGTACTATGCCAGCATTTTGTCAGAAAAGCTGTTGAGCCAGTATGTAAAGCTATTTGCACCAAAAAATGAGACACTGAAGAAAGCGGCTACGGCGATTGAGGATTCCTATGCTTTGGAGCAGACAAATGGCACGGATATGCGTAGAACATACTACCTGATGGCATATTCCCTGTCCGGTCAAAAGCTGTTTTTCCTGGACGGCCAAAAGTTCCGAACGGTAGGAGAACTGGCTGCTTATATAAAAGAAACTTTGGATACATCGCGGCAAAGCTTTGAGAGCCTCTGTCATCGTATGGTTGACTATGATGGCAATCTTGATTTCCAACTTGAAACATGGTTGATTGCGATTGGTAAACAAAAGGAACTTGAGAAGTGGCGCACATCTATGAACGAGTAAGCAACAGGAGGCTTTCAACATGAGTGGACCCAAAATCTCAATATATGACTTAAGCCCATGGGCCAGAAATAACCTCAATGGGCAAATTCGATGCGAGCGTGACTGTGTTGCCTGCGCTCAGCAGATTAGTGCCTTTTTGCGAGAAGCGACATCCTACCGCTTGCAGATTGAAAAGCTTATCACGGCCAGTGAATTGATGGCCTCTCGCGGCGTGGAACCAGCTGTCAGCCAGGAGAAACTTCAGAGTTTGAACAATCGCCTGCTTGAAGAGAGCGAGGCTATCCGTAAAAAGCTCGAAGAGAAGATGCCGACAATAACTGGAAAGTATGAAATCAATGATGAGGCACTAGCACAAAAGAAAGCAGAGCTTGAGCGAATTCGCACGCTGAAAAAGCTGGCAGAAAACTTGAGGAATGACCTGGATGAGGCTGTGTATCAAGGTGAAAGGAGCCGCGTTGCGGCGACATCCGAGATTGAAGGTAGCATTGCTGCGGATCTCTCCAGCTACTTCAGCTTCGACGACCTGGCTACTGTTGATGATGGCCCTAACACCCAAGAACAAATCAAGGCTATTGAAAACAAGCTTATCTTGATGCAGAAAACGGAAAGGTTGCCTGAAGATTTGTCGGGCGAAATTACTAAGGCGATTGCAGCTCTTGGCAGAGTGAAGACGATTGAGAGTGTTCGGTTGTTTAATTCTGTTACTATGAAAAATCTGGAGAATCGTATAGCCGATTACAAAGCAAACCTTGTTCAACAGCAGGAAGCATTTGCCGATAAGTTGGCTCGTTATCAGGTGCTATGCGTTATGCTTGATAGAGAACCCGTTTCCTATTCGTTTTCCACTGAAGCCAGTGCAATGTTGGAGCAGGAAATCGATGCTATGGAAATGGCCATAATTAAACAGAACGAGCAGCAATACATCAGTGAATGTGTCGATCAGGTTATGTCCGAGATGGGTTATGACTTGATTGGAACGCGGGATGTGAAAAAGCGAAATGGAAAGCAATTCCACAACGAGCTTTATTCTTTTGATGAAGGTACCGCAGTAAATGTTACTTACTCATCTGATGGGCAAATTGCTATGGAGTTGGGTGGCATTTCTCGTGAGGATCGCCTTCCCACAGCAGAAGAGGCCCAGGCGCTTACAGAAGATATGGAAACATTCTGCGGTGAGTTTGCGGAATTTGAAAAGCGCCTTCGTGCAAAGGGCGTCATCCTGGGTAGCCGCATCGCAATGTCCCCCCCTTCTGCGGATTATGCTGCAATCATCAATGTAAATGATTATGAGATTGATGCCAGCAAGCAGTTCTCCGAGCTTAGCGTTGCACAAAAGAAAAAAGCAAAGGCAACCGGAAAAAAAGTATTGCGGAGGAATGATTGATGGCTCTGGAAAAGTACAAGGTTTGTCCGGCGTGCGGAGAACATAATGCACCCACATTGCTGGAATGCCGGAAATGCGAGACGGATCTAACTGGAGTAAAGATTGTTGATGCCACGGCTGCACAACCTGATCCTGCAACGCCGGAGACACATTCAGAAGCAACCGGCACAGAAGAGTTATTCCGTGTTTGCGATTGCGGTGAAATGAATCCGCCTCAAGCTCGAAAGTGCCAGGCTTGCGGTGAAGATATTTCGGATATTTTACCGACGAAACACTGCGCCCCTCCTGCCAAGAGTTTTTCATACACACTTGAGTCTGTCGATGGGAGCTACTCAAGCACTTTTGAAGAACCGGTGGTCGTCCTGGGCCGTGAAGCACTGTTGGCTGAGAATCTTCGTGGGAAACCCTATGTGAGCAGACAGCAAGCGAAGCTTACTATCGTTGCGGGGAAAGTCTTTATCGAGAACCTGAGCAAGACAAACAAGACCTTTATTAACAATGCTGCTGCCGAGGATGGTTCCCCCGTGGCACTCAATGACGGGGACGAGATCGGCTTGGGCGGAAAAGTCATTGATGGTGTTAGACAGGATCAGGCAGCCTACTTCATTTTCCGGTGTCAGACATGAATGTTGCAAGAATACTCTATCCGGTGAAAGTTCTTGGCCCTGGAAATCGAATTGGCATCTGGCTTGCCGGGTGTACCAGAGGTTGTCCGGGATGCAGCAATCCGGAACTCTGGGAGCAGAAACCTGAATATGAGATCCCAGTTTCTCGTTTGGTTGAGCTGATACACTCACTCTCCGATAAGCACCAGGTAGATGGTTTCACCATCACAGGTGGCGAGCCGCTACTGCAAGCGGACAGCTTGCTGGCTTTGATAGATCAAATCAGTGACATAAGCACTGATGTCTTAGTGTATACAGGTTATCGCCTTGAAGAATTGAAGGATAGCTCAGACACCTCGGTATCTACCCTACTAAAATTCATCGCAGTCCTCATTGATGGCGAGTATGTTGAATCACTGAATGACAACTCTCGCCTGCGAGGATCGTCAAACCAACATATCCACATTTTCAAGAAGCAGTTTGGATGCAAGTATCGAGATTACATTGAGAATCAACCCAATCAAATTCAGAACTTTACCACTACAGATGGAATCGTGTCTGTCGGTATCCATCACAAGACATTTTAGGAGGACACGGCATGGAAGACTACATTGCAAAATGGCATCGAGAGCTTGGTATTTTCACCAGAATTAAGCCTTTAATCCTGGTGGAAGGCAATGTGCTGGATGTTTACCAGTATCCAACTGAAGGCAGTATTTCCAAGGGAAGCATTCTCCGCCTGCCGGAGTACCTCCACTACTATTTTACGGATCTGGGCTATAAAACAATTGTGTTCTTCGACAGTATGCAGGGATTTTATAATTCTTGTGAACCTGCCCATGTCGATGCTTTTGCCAGGCTGACCAGCACCAGAACCGATGGAAATGCGGTGCGCAGCGACTTTAAGGGAAAGTCCAACTCGGCTACTTCTATCGTCAGGACTGCGGTAAGCCAGAACCAAGAAGCCACCGCTATTATCATGAACTTGGCATCCCGGTACATCACCACTCCTGATAATATCGATCAGGCCGAAGTGGACAGCTTTACGAATCTGCTCCTTGCTTCTTTAGAAGGCAAAGATGTGCGGACGGAAAATGGAGTTCTTAAAAACATCGTGGTGATGATTGTAAATAAAGTGAACGACATCCCTGCGTGGTTCTATTTGGATAATCCGAATGTGAAGACCATTACGATTGGTACCCCGTCCAAGGAGGAACGAGAGGCGCTCATCAAAGGAGAGAACTTCGCCAGCTTCTTTGCAGCCGATGTGTATGACGAGGACATCGCTTACTACAATGACCACCCTGATGAACTGGACAAGGTTCAGGATAAGTTTGTGGGTTTGACGGAAGGTTTCAGCTTCACCGAAATCAACGGTCTGCGCCGGCTCTGCAAAAACGAGAAGACGCACATCCGCAACATGTCCTCTGTCGTTGATCTTTATAAGTATGGAATTAAAGAGAATCCATGGGATACTCTTGATCCGAATGAAATCAAGACCGCTCTGGATGATTTCAGGCAAAGAGTCAAAGGTCAGGACTTTGCCCTAATCAAAACACTTGATGTCGTGAAAAGAGCTGTGACCGGTATGGCCGGCCTTCAGAGCTCCTCACATGCAAAACCCAAAGGCATTTTGTTCTTTGCGGGTCCTACTGGTACTGGTAAGACCGAGACTGCAAAGACCTTGGCTGAAAAACTATTTGGTGACGAGAGCTGCTGTATTCGTTTTGACATGAGCGAGTATAGCCAGGGCCACAGCGACCAGAAGCTGCTTGGCGCTCCTCCGGGATATGTTGGTTACGAAGCTGGAGGCCAGCTGACCAACGCAGTGAAAGAGAACCCCTTCTCTATTCTGCTGTTTGATGAGATCGAAAAGGCGCACCCCTCCATTTTTGACAAGTTCTTGCAGATCCTTGAAGACGGCCGCATGACCGATGGCCAGGGCAACACTGTGTACTTCTCAGAGTGCATTATTATCTTCACCAGTAATCTTGGTATTTTCACGCGGAATGCTCTTGGGGAAAGAGAACCAAATGTCACCATCGATATGGAGTACGAAGAAGTCCAAAAACGGGTTCGTCAGGCCATCGAGGACTATTTCAAGCTGGAACTGGGGCGTCCGGAGATTCTCAACAGAATTGGCGAGAATGTTGTTGTCTTTGACTTCATACGGCCGGATGTAGCCAAGCAGATCCTGAAGGCTCAGGTCAATAAAATCGTTAAGAACCTGATGACCGAGAAGCGGATCGAACTGACGCTTAGTGACATTGCTATGGGTAAGCTTGAAGAGAAGGCTCTGGGTAATCTCGCAAATGGCGGCCGTGGTATCGGAAACATTGTCGAAAGCCTGCTGATCAACCCATTCTCCCGCTATCTTTTCGATGAAGATATTCAGGGCAATGTGAAGATCACGATTGGAGATATTGACGCGGAGAAGATGCCTTACGCATTGACCTGCACATACGAGGAGATTGTATGATTTATCTGGTGACCCAAAAAGGCGTAAATAAAGCCGAAAGTGAAGATGCTATCTTGATTGGCCATGAGGTTATTAGCGACTCCATTGGAGAATACGAAATCCCCCAATTGGGGTTTGTTTGTGTTGCTGATGGCGTTGGTGGCCATAATGGTGGGAGAATTGCTTCCCATTATGTTCTGGAGGCTTTATCTAATTGCGCTCCAGAGCATAATCAATTGAGAGATGCCGTCATCAAAATTAACACTGATATGCTCAACGAATCAGCTAAGAGACAAGAGATCAATGAGATGGCGACTACACTTTCCGGCATTTACCTTTCTGGGAAATCAGCATCTATCGTACATATCGGCAACACAAGAATCTATGCGAAGCAGGGCAACTATCTGAAGCAACTCACATCCGATCACACCGTATATGAATGGCTAAGGAGTCTTGGTCGTTTTGAAGAAGCGGAGAACTGTAAGAGAAATGAAATTGTAGCTTGCCTTGGTGGCGGCGAGTTGAAGTTGGCAGAACGCCTGACGGTTTTTGAGCTTAACCAGTATTCTACGCTTCTTTTCACAACCGATGGCATCCATGACCATATCTCGCTCGACCTTTTAGAAGATTTGGTTTCCAGTGGCAAAAATGGCGTAACGATTTGTGAAGAGATCCTGGCAGCCGCAGTGGCTGCCGAATCCAAAGATGATTTAACTGTGATGCTTCTCGTGAGACAGGAGGATGACAATGGGATTCAGGTATAGAAAGAGTATTAACCTTGGCGGTGGCTTCAGAATAAACCTGAGCAAATCCGGCGTGGGTTATAGCTGGGGAACCAAAGGGTATCGAATTACGAAGACGGCCGGTGGTAAAACCAGACGCACTTATTCTATCCCCGGAACAGGCATATCCTATGTTTCCGAGAGCGGGCAAAATCGCAACCGGCAGCGCAATCGAAATCAGCAAAACACCCCTAATTATCAGCCTTATCAGCAATCAATTGCAGAACAGCGTATTGAGAGTGCAGAAATTGAGAATTTCCAGTCTGCTGAGTTTGGAAATATTACTTCTTCGATTGAACGCACGCTCAAGATGAATAAGTGGGGAACCATCTTGCTGTGGTGCGCTTTGTTGATGATAGCCAACCCTGCACTTGTTGTTCTTCCTATCCTCGGAGGAATCCTAAAAGTCGTGGCAAGAACCAAGGGTGCTGTTACCTTGGAATATGATTTCGACGCTGAGAAGGGGGAGGAGCACAATCGCCGCGTTGGAGCGTGGATTATCCTCGCTGAAGGCGATAAGGAATGGCAGGTCTTGACTGAAACCCACAACTCCAATACCAAAGTTCACGCCGGAGCCAGCAGAAGCCTGAACAGAGCCCCATGCAAGATTGGAAAGACATCTCCATATTATTTGAAGACCAATGTGGATCTCATCCAAATCAAACTCAAAAAAGAAACACTGCTGATCCTGCCAGATAAAGTATTCATCATTCGAGGTTCTAAGGTAGGGGCAGTGAGTTATGATGATCTCCAGATACAGATTTCCTCAACCAACTTCGTTGAGTCTGAGCCTGTACCGAAGGATGCTCAAGTTATTGGCCAGACATGGCAGTATGTCAACAAAAATGGGACTCCGGACAAAAGATACAAGAATAATCGGCAGTTGCCCATTTGCCTATACGGTGTTGTTCGATTAAGATCTACCTCTGGAATCAATGTGGAAATACATATTTCGAACATTCAAAAAAGCCGGGATTTTGATGTGCTGATCCGATAAGCAATGGTATCAAAATAGACGCTGATTAAAACTGTATCAAAAAGCTGTTCATTAGTGTGGACTTCAAGGGAAGGAATGCATCGCAATTTGAACGATGGTCTATTTGAATACCTCGCTACAACCAAAGTTTTATTTTCGGGTGAGATCTATGGATAGAGAACGAGTGAAAGATTACGCCATCAAAAGCAGTCTGGCATCAACCGTGCAGGAAGTGTTGGACATTCTGGAAGCAGACGATGGTAAATCCTTTGAAGAGAAAAAAGCAGCAGCCGTCGGTTTGTTGCGTAAAGGAAAGGAAGCCCCACTTGCGGAGGCCTTAGTGGATTTTGCTGTCGCAGATACAGTTGGCAAGACAACTAAGGAGAGCTTCTGGGATGCCGGGCCTATCTCCTGCCCGAACACTGGCCTTGTTCTTCGCGAAGTCGAAGAAGCTGACCGTGATGGCTATATTAGGCTTCAGAAGGAGTATAACCTTATGAAGTCAATGCTGAAGGAAGAGGCATACTGTGATATGGTTTGGAAGGAGCATCAAGAGCAAAAAGCCCTTATGCTCTCCATCATAAAGGATGGCCAGTATATCGGATATTGCGGGATCAAGAATACCGCTCAAGAGCCCTGGGAGCTCGCCATTGAGATACTGCCTGAGTGGACAAATCAGGGTATTGGCCGAATCGCCATTGCGGGAATGCTCGATGCTGTGAAAGCTCGCCTTGGTATCATGGAGTTTAGGGTGCGGATCGATCCAGGGAACCATGCAAGCCAAAAGATGTTTGAAAAGTTAGGGGCCATTCCAAATGGCATCTCTGAGTTCCTGATTCACGACAAGGCGACGCTGGAGAAATGTGAAGAGGATAATCTGCATTTGATTGATGCTGATACCATTTCACTTGCTGCGAGGTTTGGGGTGGAACCGCGCAAACTGCTTAGCCATATTTTGGAGTATTCCCTACCTTGGTGAAGGCCCAGAATGTGATATGAATAACTCAATCTTGTTGCAGGCTTTTCCGCCTGACCGTATAACTATATATACGGAAGGTTGCCGCAGGTGAACGAATTTTCGTTCCCTGGTGACCCAATAGATGGAGGTGTTCACAGTGCGTTATGGTTATTGTCGGATCTCCCGCCAAAAGCAAAGTATTGAACGGCAGATTCGGAACATCAAAGCGGTTCATCCAGATGCAGTTATTGTTCAAGAAGTATTTACCCGCACCCGGATAGACCGCAAAGAGTGGCAGCGTCTATTTTCAAAAGTGAAAGATGGCGACACCATCATCTTCGATAGTGTGTCCCGCATGAGCGGAAATGCCGAAGAAGGTTTTGCTGCCTACGAAGAGCTCTATAATCGGGGCGTTAATTTGGAGTTTCTAAAGGAGCCCCATATCAATACAGACACCTATAAGCGTGCTCTTGAGAATAATGTGGCATTGACCGGCAGCAGCGTCGATCTGATTTTGGAAGGCGTCAACAAATATCTGATGGAGTTAGCCAAGGAGCAGATCCGGTTAGCCTTTGAACAGTCTGAAAAGGAAGTGGAAGATCTGCACCAAAGAACCCGTGAAGGAATTGAAACTGCCCGGCTTCAGGGAAAACAGATCGGAAGGCAAAAGGATGCTAAGGTAGTCACAAAGAAAAGCGTGGCCGCCAAGGATGCCATTCTAAAATATGCCAAGGATTTTGGTGGCTCTATGCCAGATGTGGATGTGATGAAGTTTACTGGGCTGGCCCGCAATACTTACTATAAATATAAAAAAGAGCTCAAAGAAGGCCGTTGAATATTTCCGCCACACAATTCTGTCCTGATTATCGGACTTCACCGATAATATGTTGGATGCATTGAAGGCGCTATGGATGGGGGTGAACCACTATGGCCGAAAAGAAACAAGTTCATGCTTTCGCAATGAAATGGCTTTGGAAGTTCAAGAGCGATAAAACGAACTATATTGAGCTGGTCGAACACTTTATGGCTGATGACTGTAGAGAGCTGGGATTTGAGATGGATTGCGGCCACGCTTTCGAAGAACGATATGGTGCAGCGGTCTATGACAACAAGGCATTAGAACATATTATTGCCGATGTTACAGACATCCACCTTCTTGGTTCAACAATCTATTCTCGCTGGCGATATTTCAATCACTGGGCTTATAGTGGGGCGGAGATTATGGAGTGGGAAAACCGTGCGTGGTTCATCACGGCGCTTAACCACTTGGTAGAATTGGCTGCTGACGATGATCCAATGCAGCTTAGGGGAGCACCCCGTAGAATTAAACTAATTTCAAACTGCTTGGGTTATGGGCCATGTCCTGAAGAGACAGATATTGTTGAGCAGCATCTAACCCTTTGTAAAGATGGCCGGATGTGGCTCTCTTTCTTTGAGTTCGGTGTCCAAGGCAAGTACCGGTGCGTAAAGAAGGAATATTTTAAGGTCGAGGCGAAGCTGGCGACATCGATCTTGACAAGCATTGCAGAATTTTTCCAAAATGAGTACCTTGTTGACATGGTAACCGATGCGGGTGACTGGGATCTGATGATTGAGGACGAGGAAGGAAAAAAGCACAGATTTCAGGGGCCGCTGGTTCCTTCTGAGTGCAACCGCTTCTTAACGCAGCAATCGAATGTTTTAAGAGAAACTATAAATCGACCTGATGCGTTCGCCTTTGATGGCGCTTATGGAGCTTAAGTATGGAACGATGATTTGCAGGAGGGCAATATGGAAAACTTTGATAAACTGGTAGATCAGGCTCTTGAAGAAGGCAAGCTGATTAAACTGACCAACAATGGAACTGGATGGGATGTATCTCTGGAAGAAGACATTGAAGAGATGTCTGAAGAAGAACTCAAAGAGTATTTGTCCCGCTTGGAGCGTAGCCTGGAGGAGCTCTCGGAGCAAGAGCCGGAAGATGATGGCGGCGATGAATATGAGGCTTGGGCTGATGCACATGAGGATCTTGAGGATCGTATCGACGAGGCAAAAGAACTCCTGGAGGAAAAAGGGTGGGACTAAGTAACTTCCTGCAAAACACCATGCTGAGTAATTCTGACTACAAATCAACCGCTGAGGAGGACGACCTCATCATTGTTGATGCCGAGATCATCTCGGCAAAAGATAATGAGGTGTAATTGAATGATATTTCGGCCTGCCACACCATGCAGCCGGTCAGATCGAGCACAGCTGTCCGGCATGACTCCTGATGTAGTGGGATCTGAGACAAACCTTGTCTATTCTTGCTCACAACATCATAAAAAGGCTTTCTCTGGCAGCGCAGTAGCAGGTTCATCATCGTCATGGTGGTGAGCCTGCTATTTTTATCAAGGAGGAACCAGAAAATGAAGATTATCTCTTGGAATCTGAACGGCCTTCAGGCCTGCCTGAAGAACCGATGCTTTGACCCAATAGCTGAAATAGCACCAGACATACTATGCCTTCAGGAGATCCGCACACAAGAAGAGCCTGAGATTTTGTCTGGCTATCATCATTATTGGAACCATAGTGAACGAGAGGGTTATTCAGGTACAGCACTCCTGTGTCGTGAAAAACCCCTTAGCATCATGTGCGGCCTTGGGCCGGATGACGCGGATGAAGAGGGGCGTTCAATCATAGCTGAGTACGCGGAGTTCTTCTTGGTTAATGCCTATGTACCGAACTCACAGCGCAATTTGCAACGGCATGATTATCGTAGGGCTTGGGATGAACAAATGCGAAACTATGCGCTATCTTTGATGGAATACAAACCTGTCATCATCACCGGGGACTTCAATGTGGCTCGTGAAGACATCGACATTTATCCTGAAAACCTCCGGCAGTATTGGGCAAGTCAAGGCTTCGCCTCTGATGAGCGCTCGGATCTTGAGACCCTGATTGAACTGGGCTTTCAAGATGCATTCCGAACGCTTTATCCGAATGCCCGGAGCTATACATGGTGGAGCAATCGCCTACGCAAGAGAGAGCAGAATCGTGGCTGGCGTCTGGACTACTTTCTTGTGGATGATACGCTGATGCCTTCTGTGCGGAATGTTGCTCATCTGACGGAGATAATGGGATCAGATCACTGCCCCATTATTCTGGAGGTTGATCTGTGAGTATTGAGTTCTCTGATGCCTACATGGCATCGCTTTGGGAGCAGATCGACTGGGATGCAGCTGAAGAAAAGCTTGCTCTTCTTCAGGAAAAACTCAGTATTGCCGCATTTCGGAATGATAAGAAAGAGATTACAGACCTCCAGAAACGCATTGTCCGCGACCTCGATAACAAGTGCCTTGCCGTTCGCCATGTAGTAAATTCGACCTCCAGCCCAGGTGTCGATGGAATCAAGTGGAGAACACCGACCGAAATGATGCGGGCTGCAATGTCGCTTACCTCAAAGGACTATCATGCGTCGCCCATGCGGCAGATCCTCATAACGGCAAAAAACACTGGTAAGGAGCGTCGGCCACGGCTACCAACCTACTATGACCGGGCCATGAGTGTTTTGTATGGATATTCCTTGATCCCAGTTACAGAAGCAACAGCCGAGCGAAAATCCTTTGCGTTCCGGCCCGGTCGGTCAACTCAAGATGCCCACGCTTATGTTATTGAGGCATTGAAGGGGGCCAACGCCCCAACCATTGTCGTATGTGGAGACATTGAGGCCTACTATTCCCATATCCAACATTCATGGCTCATGAAGAATGTACCGATGGATAAACGGGTGCTCTCGGAACTCTTGAATTCCGGTATAGTCTTTGCCGGTGAGCTGTTCCCCTCTGAAGATGCCGGTATCTCTGAGGGAGCCAACCTTTCACCATACCTCGGCAATTTTGTTTTGGATGGGCTCCAAAAGCACATTTATAAATATCTCCATAGCACCACCTCGCCGAAAAACTATGCCGACGGAAACCTCATTCGCTTCGCTGACGATATTCTGATCACAGTCTACACGATGGAAGCTGCGCAGCAGGCATTGGATGGCCTCCGTGACTTCCTTGCAGAACGAGGTCTCCGGCTATCTGAAGAGAAGACGAAGATATGCGAAGTGAAAGACAGCTTCACCTTTTTGTCTCGGACATATATCAAGCGAAACGGGCTCCTATACTCATACCCCTCCGACCACGCTGTTGAGCGGTTTATCAACGAGCTTCGAGAGGTCATCCAGACGAATCGAAAGTCTCAACGGGATCTCATCAATACGCTCAACCGAAAGCTGAAAGGCTGGGCCGGCTATCATCGGTACAGCGATGCCGAGAAAGCGTTTCGGAAAGTCGATGTCGCCGTTCAAACTGCCCTGTTGGAAGCTGCGGTGGCAAAACACCCAAGACTTGCATTGCCAAAAGTGAAGTCGAAGTACTGGTACAAGGAGTCAAACGGCAGGTATTGCTATGCGTTACCTGACGACAAGAGTGTGCGTGTGATCCGGCTGGAGGATACGCTGCTGATCACGCACAACAAGATTAAAACCAATGCCAATCCCTTTGTAGAGCGCGATTATGCAGAATCCAGAACCCATGAACGAGAGATACAAAATGTCACCGGACCCTATAAGGCGATTTGGCAGCGGCAGAATGGCCGGTGCTATTACTGCGGCCGGCCGATCCTGAACGACCAGCCTCGCACAACAATCCAGTTAGATCTCCAGAGGCCACCTTCTATTCGGAATTCAGCCTACATCCACAAGATTTGTGCGTCCAATGAATTTGAACTGCTCAGAACCATGGAGGATGTTGGCTCAATGCGCCCATTTGATATTATGAAGGTCCTGGAAGATGTCTCTGAAATCCGAGAGCCTGGACAAAGGACAAAGCGAGAAATTGATCCGAATTGGAAGCACTTCAAACTGAAGCAGTACTTTTCTAAGTGTACGGCGTCTTCCGTTACATTAACATTCCTCCAGATCGAAGAGATAGATGGACGGCCATTACCCAGTTCCGCATGGCGAGGAAAGAATTGGTGGTATCCGCGTAATAACTGCAACACCATCGCTGAAGCATGGATTACGGAGGGATACTCTCTTTATGCCTTTGACCTTGAAAAGAAAAAGCTCACATGGCATCGTAACGAAGAAGGATTATCCAAATTGGAAATACCTAAAGTGCTTACGCAGGGAAAGATCCCGGACAACGCAAAATATGAGCTTGAGACCCACATGCAGTACATCATCAAAAAGTATGGCCTCATGAAGGAGAAATAAACGGAAATGACGGCGGGTGGTCTGATTACAAAATCAGGCCACCCGCTTCAAGTCATTCATTATATGGGCTTTGCTTCAAGCAATCAATGATCTCATTACGAAGCCATTCTGGCTCCAGCATTTCGGCGTGCGGGATATACTGAAGAGCCCAGAACTTAATTCCATACGGGACCGCAGTAAACGATGCGATGAAGTCTTCTGCTCCGTCCGGAGTTACCGCAATATCTGTTCCAAACTGATCCAATACATCGCCGATGATATAGTTTTTACAACGGAGTGTTACCTGTTCCGGCTTTCCAGTAAAGGCATAGGTGGTCTTCCGTAGTGTGTTTTCAAAATCATCACCTTCAAGCAACTCTACAGGCGTGTCCAACAATTCAATGTTGGAGATCAGGTCTATGCGATAATAACTGAGAGGTTCTTTTCCGACCATCCGGCAGACGAGATAGTAGTGCTCATTCGTGCATACCATACCATAGGGGTTCATAGTATATTTGGTTTCTCTTCTGCGATGCAACTTCTTGTCAAGGCCGTATGCTAAGTAATCGAAACTGACTTGAACCCGTTTGGTGATTGCTTCGTCCAACATCTCAATATTCAGAAATACGGCTTTGTTTTCCGTTTTGTGATTGCCTCGTACCGGATACAGGTTCCGAAAGTTTCGACGCTGATGAACACTCAATTCACCTTGAAGCTTTTTCACGATCCCGTTTGTCTGTGTTTCAGAGATATATGGGAAGGAATATACTGCATCGGTCAGTAGGCGTATCTCACTTTGTTCAAAGTTGCGCTCTCTCAAATAATAACCTTTTCCGTTGTCAGGGAAGTCGGATATGTCATAGCCCATGGTGGTTAGGAGCGCAACGGCCCCATAGATTGTCCGGCGATCCAACTTCAGGTCATAGTTGCTTTTGAGCTTTGCTAAGATCTCGCCCATGGTCATGATGTGCTCTGCATCTGAGTATTCCTCCAGAACCCGCAGCAAGCATAGCAGGTTTGCTCTGTCAGTCAGCATGGCTCTCGTTCTCCTTCAGAAACTGCTGGTAAATGTTTGTGATGCCATAGTAGGTCAAGAGAGCTGAATAGATTACAGAGGGATGATAGTAGTCGATTACAAGCACATCCGTTAGCTCTTCGGAGAGTGGAACGCGATAATACCAGTGATCGTTTGACTTTTGAGGCGTGTATCCGAATATATCCTTCAGATACTTGAAAGTACCCCCGCAGACAATAATACGAGGTTTGCAGGCCACGATTTCCTGCCGCAGCAGGTTGCCATTTTCCAAAACATACGAGCTTAAGTCTTTATCTGTGGATTGCCGCAGACCGCGGATCTTCTTTACATTCACAAGTGATATTGAGTTAAGCGCTGCCAACTTGTCAGACTCGGACCATGACTTAAAGCGAGGGACCGTTTCTGATGTGGTATTTAATAATCCATAGGTCCACTCAGCAGCCCTATTCCACATAGGATGGCGAATTTTCTCACTCAGCCATTCACGAATATCCCAGAAGAAGCCACTACCTGCATCGTGTGCTTCTTTTAAGAAAAACAGAATGCCGCCATACTTGTCCGGATTGACGACACCATCAATAACCAAGGCGCTATGCTCCTCCGGATCATCATTAGTGTATATATCTCGATACTTGCTCTTATACTCATCCCAAATTACATCGTGCTGCTTAGCGTATATGTGCTTATCAAACATGGTATCCCTCCAATCTATCCACTATATCATATCATGTGTGCGAATATTAGTACAGCCCAAAACCGATTTTTCGTTTTTCAGCCTTGCACTCAGGCATTATATCGGCATCGGCGAAGACAGCGACAACATCTTCAGCGGTAATTTCATTTCCTTCGGATCGTAATGCCTGCTTGAGTTTAATGCGCTCGAAGACCTTCCGGGCCAAGCGTGCGTTAGCAAAGTTTTTTCCCTTGTACAAAACCATCAGATCAAACTGTTCTTTTAGTGCCTGGTCCCCAGCATGATCGATGGTGTAGTTTGACTCGGAACAAAGCTGGTGAAAAATCTGAAGCAATTCCGCTGCATTATAATCAGGAAAATCAATATAGAACTGTACGCGCTCTCGGAGGCCAGGGTTTACATCTAACAGCTTGCTCATTTCTTCAGTATAGCCGGCCATGATGCAAATGAAATCTTTGCGGTGGTCTTCCATCCGTTTTACCAAGGTAGCAATAGCTTCCTGGCCAAAGGAATCGTCGCTGGCCAGCGAGTATGCCTCATCAATGAATAGCACTCCACCCATAGCATCTTTAATTTTTTCTGAGGTCTTAACAGCTGTGTGCCCGACATACATTCCCACCAGTCCCTCACGATCTGTCTCAACAAACAGGTCGCCGCGAGGCAATAGGCCGATTTCATTCATAACCCTACCGACTAATCGAGCCACTGTTGTTTTCCCGGTGCCCGGATTGCCTCTGAAAACCATGTGGAGACAGGGCACAGCATCTGCTCCCCTCCGTTTCAGGAAGGTAACAATTTGATTTATGTAGCTTTTCACGCTATCCAATCCAACCAGTGCGCTCAGTTCTTCTAAGGCGCTATTTTTGTTTCTTTGAGTGTGATCGCCAAAATCTGCTGGAGAGAGAACTGCATTACAAGCTCCCTGCTCAGAGAGCTTTTTGCTCACTACAATGGCCATTTGAGAGCACAGATCCTGAACAGGAACCGACATAATTGCGGCAGCCGCAAATGCAGCAGTATCCAATTCAAAACCATATTCATGAGCTTCAGCCTGGAGAATGGCCAGTTTTTCATCGGAAGTGGGTTCGGAGATTTCTACATGATGTGTGAATAGGCCCTTAAAACTACTGACCATCATGGCTCGCCGGTACTCCTCTTTATCCATCGTGGTGATGAAAATGGTTTCTCTCTTCGAGAGACGGCGAAATGCCTGCTCGTAGGATGTGGCATGAAAGGAAGTTCCCCCAGTCTCCAGATTCCACCTCTCGTTAATCCGGAACATACATGGTGTTCTACGGTCACTACAAAGTGCGTCATCCAGATCTCCAGACAATATCACATTATCAATAATGACATCGTAAGTCGCATAAAGATCGTAAATATAGTTGATGAACAGATCTTCGTCAGCTTTGCAGTTGTTAATCAAGACCACACCATAGCAGCCTTTTCTACTGGATGTACGGGTATTTTGAATGTATGTATCCAATGATTTCATAAACGACTTGAATTCGGCATATCCTACCATCCCATCGAGAGAGGCGAGTAATTCGGTTCTTGTCTTGGTGTTCCAGCGTGGGGTTCCATTACCATAGTGCGAAGTGCTTGTCCCTACCATTCGCTTCGCCAAACGGAGGTGTCTGAGCTGCTCCAGCGTCAGCTTTTCAGGATCAAAGCAGCTTAGTCTTGCAGGCCCCTCAAACAGTCCGGAAAACTCAGCAATATCGTCGATCAAATTATCGTCATCCGAGTCTTTCTGGTTTACAAATATAAAATTGAGTTGTCCGTCTTCTGTAAGTGAGTCAAAAATCAGCATTTTGCGGCGATTATTAAAGTACTCCACGCGCTCCATGATGGTTTCTATATCCAGCGTGATACCGTCAGGAACGGGCACTGTGATATAGTAGTAGTCAATTCGATTCACTCAATACCACCCCCTATGCAGATATTACGACAGGAGGGTGTACGAATGTACGCACACCAGCGCCGCCCGGCAACTTTTTTCTGTCGAGAAAATCAGATTATATGTTCTGAGAAAAATAATACTTGACTTCAGGAAAGAAAATAGCGAGAGCACAATGCTCTCGCCATTTTATGTGGTGGGCCAGGTTGGAATCGAACCAACGATGTTTCTGATGTCACGGTTTTACAGACCGCTGCGCTCGCCAGCTACGCATACTGACCCATGTGGCGGAGAGCGCAGAACTCGAATCTGATACCTTGCAGTACGATCCGCTTAGCGGGCGGCCCCCGGACCTTCCGGGTTCACTCTCCATATTGGCTGGGACGGCTGGATTTGAACCAACGATGCCGGCGTCAGAGACCGGTGCCTTAACCGCTTGGCCACGCCCCAATATGGCAAGGGCAGAATGACTCGAACATTCAACCTGCGGTTTTGGAGACCGCTGCTCTACCAGTTGAGCTATACCCTTATGTGGTGATGCCAGTGGGGCTCGAACCCACAATTTCCAGCTTGAGAGGCTGGCGTCCTAACCAATTAGACGATGGCACCGTATGGAGATCCGCGCCGGACTCGAACCGGTCATTGCAGCCGTGAAAGGGCTGTGTCCTAACCATTTAGACGAGCGGACCATGTGCAGGGAGCGAGGCTCCCTGCGGATCAGGCAATAGCCTGTTTCGTTATCAAGAGATCATCAATTCTTACCTTCAGCACAGCAGCCAGCACTACGAGATTATCAACTGTGGGAAGCGCTGCGCCATTTTGCCACTTGTAAATGGCTTGGGGAGAATTGAATCCAAAAACCATTTGAAGATCGTGAACGGAGAGCCCTGCGGCCGTCCGTAGCTTCACTATATTGGCACCTGTAAGCGCCATGTCAATCATTGGGATGTCCACCTTGAACACCTCCTCTCTGAATTATTGAGCCTGTATGGGCATGAAAAAGCCGCTTGTCTCACCCAAGACAAGCGGCTTCAATAATTCAGATAGGATGATGCCTGGTCAGGCGATCACGACACCAATCCGATCCTTATTCTTCTGCCAACCTTGAAATGAGCGAGCTTCGCTGAAGCTATATTCCTCGTACTGGAAGATAGCCCACTGTTCGCTCATATAAATGGTAGCAGAGGTAAAGGCCTTCATGGTTCGCTCTCCTTTCTGGAAAGATGGTTCTCTTGGTTTCTGGGATTACTATAACACACTATTCCCAGTTTGTCATTCAACTTGTGGTTAAATTTTAGTGATTCGCTTCAAACTCGATAACTTCTTCCATGACGGCCTCAAGTTCAGGGAGCTTTTCGATATAGGGCTTCATTCTTTCCTTGAATGCCATAATCACTTTATAGCCAACGCCTTTCTCCTTGCGCTCATCGTAGAATTCATCCGAGAACATCATGTCATGCAGGAACTCTCCTACGATATATCTTTGGAGTTCCTCATGATCCTCAAAGAAGACAGCCGGCTCGTCCTCAATAGACATAGCAAAATACTGTTGATGCAGTCTTGACCAGTAGATCTCATAGTAGGTGTTGGCACTTAAATAGTCATCAAAGACCTCCAACAACTTCTTTATCTTTTCCATGGACTATATTCCTTTCAAATCAATAATTTGACTGTTTGTGACCAGTAGACCTAGTTAGGCATCATCCTCAAGCACCTGCATTGCACACTTCATTGCGCTGGCGTATCCGAAATATCGGATAGGTACTTGGTTGGTTCTCACCACATTGATGATCTTGTAGAAGCTGCGGTGGGAGAGCGCATTGGCCTGAATCCAGACAACATCTGCGGCCTTGATCATGTCAGCATTGGGTCGCTGCTCCCGATTGACGAAGGTGACATTGGGAAGGAGCGGCCGGATCGCCTTGAGCCAGGTATCATGGCCGCCAAAGACAACGATCCGCTTCTTTGTGTTATAGGGGAAGCGCTCAGCGGTGGTCTTTTCTGCTTCGGGTTCGTCCACTTCTTCTGCATTGGCCTGTGTAAAGATCAGTTCCCGCAGTTCTGCAAGCTCTGTGCGCTCCGCTGCGGCCTGGGCCTCTACCTTTGCGGCGTCGTCCTTCACCGCCTCAATCTCACGCTGAGCCTGATACAGCGCTTCCCGGAAGTCTGCGTTGGCATCTTTAAGCTGCTTCAGCTTGGCCTTCAATTCCTCAATATTGTCCTCATTGTCAGGTTCCGGCACAGCTGGTTCTTCAGGTTCGAAGAACTTGTCCAGGAATGGGAACGGTGGGGTTTCTGCGTTACGCCGCCAATCCTTGCTCTGGGCCTGCACATCCATAGCCAGCTGGAGGTACAGTTCCAGTCCCTTGGCTACCCCTTCTTCGATGCCTGCTGCGGCAAACGATTCTGCCATATCAGCACTATCGGATACTGTTCTCGGCATAACAAGACCGGTGAGCCCGAATATGAGCTGCGGGATATTCATCTTCCAGTTGGGGGAAGGCGCTTCCAAAGGCTCATATATGGGCTTACTCAAATAGCCAAGACGGTACAACTCCGCCTTCTTCTCATTCCAATCAAGAGGAACCAACGCCTCTCGCTCTGCAAAATCTGCGTCTGCACGCTCATGCAGATGCTCCAGGTAGTCGTCTACATCGTCATCATCGTCGTCTACAAGGTCTTCCTGCTGCTCAATCGCAAAGGCGTTCCAGGGCAATTTGCGGGCTGCCACCATCAGAATGGCCATGGCTGCATTGTATGTCCAAGGGATGTCGCTGCCGGCTTCCAACAGGCACAGGTACCCGAAACAGGTCTCGTAGGGGTCATTTACCCCGAAGTCCATAAAGCGCCCAGCAATATCTTCGCCAAGGCTCTCAATGGCATCCTCGCACTTGATCATCTGCGTAACATGGGCAAACAACATAATAGCCAAACGCTTTTTGTCAGCTTCCTCAGCCTTATCTTCAAAGCCTATCCCTTTATTGGCCATCATTTGCAGGCGCTCCATATCGTCCACCACAAGGCCGCCAGGTTTACCGAGGATGAAACTGCCGCTGATATTGGGCAACTCGGTCAAGGGTTTTGCCATTTGAGGCGTCATCACGCACTTGGGTGGTGTCTGCTTCCGTTTTCCCTTTTTGGCCTCCACAATCCTATCATTCAAAACACGGCACTCGTCCATGATAGAGTTGGACTGCTGCTTACAGTCTGCCCACTCCTTATAGAACGGGGCGTCACATTCAAAGAAGATCCGGAGGAACTCCCAGTATTTCTCCTCAAACCGTTTCATGGCCCGTTCTTTCACAACCGGATGGATCAAAGCCATGACGGCGTTGAACCGCTCCCGTGGTGATAGATCGCCGTCATCCAGTTCCGGCATCTGATGGATCACCGGCTCTGTGCGCTTGGCGGAGATGTCGTTGATAAAACTCTGATAGTTGTTATCCCGTGGATCACGCTCCCGGATCAGCTCCATCATGCCCCGCAGCACGATCTCGTCATGGCATGGGTCATAGATGTCTGGTAGCGATACGGACATCAGCGCTTTCTGATCCCGGTTGAAGTATCGGTACGCCTGAGGTAGTTTCCCGCTGTGCTTCAGCTCATCCAGCATGAACATTGCGATTGCCAAATTGATATGGAATAGGTGGTCAACACCATCCATGGAGTGGCTCATGGCGCTGCACTCATGGCCCCAGGCGTTCAGGATGCCGTCTTCGTCATACAGACTTCCAAAGCGCTCTCTGACCTCCGGCAGGAGGTTATAAACCGCAGCTTTACGCCGCTTCAGAATGGGGTCAGCAAGGTCATATATTTTCGTAGCATTGGGGTTCGTGCTGTTCTTGCGAGCGAACCGAATTGCCGCATCGAAGACCTCGTTGATATACCGCTTATCCCGATTATCTATTGTATTTTGGCTTTTCTTTTTCTTCGCCATACTCGTATGTCCTTTCGTGAAAAGGGCCCCAACAAAACCGCCATTGCTATGCGATATTATCGGGGCCGGTGCATTAACCGTTTTGCTCCATATCCTGTTTGAAATACTCCTTGTACTCTTGCGCATAAGGGTTGAAATACCAGTCCGGAAGCATGGAGCAGATCGCTGACTCTTTATGACCCAACAAATTAGTCGGCGTGATCCTTCTCAACGAGTGGTAATGGTAAAGACGCTCGCTGGGATCTTCATCGCAATCCAAAATCTCAAGTGTGTATTCGCCCTTGCCGAACCGCGTGATCTTGGCATGATTGCGCGTTTGCATTTGACGGGCTAAGGCGTCCTCTATAGCCTCGCTCTTCGTTCCATAAATGCCGTAGATGCCGTCCTCTGTGGTGATCGCCCACTTGCCGACTTTAATTTCTGCCAGTTCTTCCAACTGGTCCTCGTCAAGGAGTGTCATCGCACGGATGATTTCCTGTTCAGTCATTGCTGCCATATAGCCTCCTCAAACTCCAATGGAAGATACCTCTTTCTATCTGCAAGAATATCACAAATTCTATTTCCTGTCTATCACATAGGAATACGCACACGGAGTCCAACCAGATCTCTGGCCGGTACATCGACCAGATACCAGTCTTCTGCTATTTCGATCCGAGTGGGCGTCCACCGCCCATTGACAAACACTTCAAAGCGCTGCCCGCAGCATAGGCCGCCGCAGTAGCTGTCCAAGTCAAAGCGGATGTCCATACGCTGGGCTTTAGTGTCATATACCAGTGCGCCTTGCTTATATGTTCGGGCCATGAGCCGGCACCTCCTTCAGGTTATAATCTGGCCGATATTTGCGATTAAAGTCCTCATAGCCAACCCACTTGGGCTGGTCGAACATTCGATAGGACATCAAGACAATAGCTTCATCATGGCGCTCTTTCTTTGTATGCAGATAGGGGGTATTATCAGTCACCCACTCCAGCAGGTTCTCAAACAGCTCCTGTTCACCGCTGCGCTCAATCAGTCGCTGCATTGCTGCAAACCAAACGGACTCCTCAATGTCGCCGAGTTTCGTGGCAACGCCATGGCGGTAAGCGTACTTCTTGTCCCGTCCGGAACCGGACAGCAGAATAGCTTGTCCGGTATAGGTGCCAAGCTCCAGATCCTCGTAAGAGGCGTCACCCGGAACGCCTTCCAAGCTGTTGATTTGATTGATAGGCATAGCTACCTCCCTCTGAACGCAGACATCAGATCGCCCAACTCCTCCGCATCAGGAGGAACGGAGCTGGACTTGGAGGCCTGGGCAATGGTGCCCAGGCTCCCTTCAGCCTGCATCTCTTCAATAACTTCCCGAATGATCTTGCGCAGGTTGTCCCGGCTGAGTTCATTCTGTGCATCCGGACAACTGATATAGTGGAGCAGAGCGTTGACCACGAAATCCGTCTTGGTGCGGGAATGCGCCTGAAGGATCTCCATGGCCTTGCGATGCCGGAAGTCGCAGTCCTTAAACTGAAGGACGATTCTGGGCTTATCGGCCATGAGCAGACACCTCGCTCCGGTACAGAATGTCATAGCCCACGGCGTTGGCGTGGATGTCCTCAATGAAGACCGGGAAAGCGACCTTATTCCCACGCTCAATCATGTTCCGCAGCAGCAGAGAGCCTCCACCTGCAAATACGCACTTGGCGGTACCCACATCAATGCCGCGCTCTCGAATGAAGTTGTAAAACTCACCGAGGAACTGGTTGGCCATGTTCCTGATCGTTATCTGTACTTCACCTGGCAGGATCGTAGGCTCACCCTTGATGACCTCATCCACATCGCAGTCCTCCAGGAGCCGGGCATACTGGGAATTGCACTGGCTGATGATGCTGTTGTAGAGCGTGATGGTTCCTTTTTCAAAGGACTCCATGACCTCCAGATCCGGCCGGCCGCTGCGCAGCTTCAGGACATCAACAGTGAAGCCGCCAATGTCAATGATGTAGGACACCGGATAGTTCTTCAGACTGGAGAACTGCGTGACAGCAGCGGCCAGCGCCTGGATGTAGCAGACCACACGATTGATCCGGATGGAGTAGAGCCGGTCATTGTACTCGAAGTCCACAACCTGCCGGTTACGCAGGAAGTATCTCTCAAACCGCTCATGGAGCTGACCGAAATGCGCGGGAGGCAGACCGACCAGCAGCGTAATATCCACGGGATCATCGGTCTCCCTGATCCCAGCCAACTCCAGCTCGCCGGCGATGGCGAACAGTGTCAGAACATAGAAACGGTCATCCTCCGTCTTATCCCGCATATAGGAGATGCGTTTCTCGGTGAGGGAGTAGTATTTACCTCCCCAAAAGATGTTGTCGGTCTGCATACTCAGGCGGCTCTCAGTCTCAATGATGCCGGAGGTAAACAGCCGATGCGGCGTCTTCACGCTCTTATTGCCGTGATCGACAGAAATAATCATAGGAACAATCCTCCTTTTATAATGCTACTAACAATTACGCAGTGCGTGACCTTGGAACAACAGAAAGACAGAGCCCCAGAGCACATTTTCCCTGCGCCCTGGGGCACAGGGTTACTCCGCCATCAGGTCACGCAGGTGGAGCAGGGCCTTCTGCACAGAGCGGTAGACCGGGGCATACTTCTTGTTCTCAGCTCTGGAGATCTCGGCACACGACATTCCATCCAAGATCATGCGGATACGGCGCTGCTGGATCGGTGTCAACTGGGAAATAGCATCGTAGATGCGGCGCACCTGTTCATCCCAAATCACCTGGCTGGAGACGGGATCATCGTCGCTGCTATAGCTCTCCTCAATATCATGGAAGGAGTGACCGGCACGATGGTAAACTTCCTTCCGGTAGATGCGCTGGGTCTCGTTGGCCATTGCCTTCCACTCCTCGTAGAGCTCGTCAGAAACGGGCACGGACTGATAAATGCCATCATAGTCTTTGATTTTGATAATTTTCACAGTAATTCCTCCAAGTCGTTCAAGTCGTTCAGCGGTGCAGAACGGCTTGGAGGGGGCCCTCTGGCCCTATGCAGCAACCCTCTGGTCATTGGCTATGCTCCCAAATGCGGGCAGCAAAAAAGCCGGGTGCCTGGCAATGCCAGGCACTCGGCTTAAATGCTCCCGTTATTGGCTTGGAGGGTATAAAAAGAGGCACCTTGGATCACTCCAAGGAGCCTATACGCCCTCCAGCATAATCAATTATACTGGGGTGGACTCTACATTACAATTTCACTCAACTCCCATGTTTTTATCAATTTACTCTCATTTGGTCTCTCACCTGTTAGGCACAGGGCAATCCCTGTCCCTGAGGCTGATTTTTAAGCTGTTCCCGGATCATAAGGTCGGGAATTACCACGCACCAGAGGTTGCCGGCAAACACCCGGATAGCCTTCTTGATATTGCGGTAATAGGTAGCGGAGGAGATCCCCAAAGTCAGGAAGGCGTCTTCATTGGATTTGCAGTAGACATCAAAATATCTCGTGCGAAGCAGCTCGTAGTAATCCTCGTAGGCAGGATCGTTCTTGACCAACAGCAAAGTTTCCTCCAGAAGGGAGAGCAACTGCATGGAGTGCCCCATGCTGGCCAGACGCCCGGCAATCCGTTTCCGGTCAGCATCGTTGTCATAGTCAATGGCCAGATTGATGAAGTCTGCAATGGACTGGCTGCGCATTTCGTAGCACTCTTCCTCGAACTCATCAAGGCTGCGGGCAGATTGCCGCATTACCGGTGCATATAGCCGAAGGAGAGCCTGAGTCTTTTCTAACTCTTCGTTTGTCACTTTGGCGGTCAGATCGAATTGCTGGAGGTAATCTTGAAACTTGTTCATGGATCTCCTTTCCACCAGACCGCTTTGCGCGAAGCAGCCTGGTCAAAACTCTATTCAGTATTTTCGGGCCCTCGCTATATCGTACACGATTTTAATGCCCAAATCGACCTATTACAGGTTTGTATGGCTTGAAAAACCAAATTCCTACCATAAGATTCGGCATTATCAAATTGGATAGCCAGAGACACAGATGTTTTAAGTCATATATAAAATGCTTAAAACTCAAGTGATTTTCAGTATTGCTCACCTATTTTCTGCATTTGCATGTCGCTGCGACGACGATAGAAGCGTGGGCACGGTGGACGGTGCCGAAGGTATCGGAAACATATAAACACACCATACCGTTCATTGATAAAAGTTGAAGGAGCCCATGACCTTCGCCTGAATCAAACCCTCATCGTGGAGAATGCGTTTATCTCCATCCACGGTGTAACCGGGATCGGTGCTGAAAACGAAGACAGCAGGCCCGCCATTCTCCTCAGCGATCACAAGATCACCGTCGCAGAAAGACTCGCTGGGGCCACACAAAAGTACGCTGCCATCGGCAATGCCGTACTCGTGATAGCGTCGGCCAAACGCAGGCATGGCAAACCAGTCGTCTTTGATATAGCCCTTGTACCCATATACCATCAGCGCACGCTGCTCTTTATCATAACCCATGCACAGGTTCTCGATCTTCTTACTTCCCATGATAATCCTCCAATCTTCAATATCACTGATACATAACGGACGGCATCTTGTACTCAACCTCCCGGTGAGAGGGGATCTTCAGCCCGGAGGTGAGCGCAGCGAAGTTAATGGACTGCAATCCGAACCGGCGTCGGATGTCATCAACGGTCTCCTCCAGCTTCAGGCGCTTCTTGTGCCGCTCGAAGTCCGACCAGAGATCCAACTGGATGGGCGTGTCGCCGGGCACAAGATCAATGGCGCTGATGGTGAGAGATCGAATATCCGCACTCCAGCAATGGCGTTTCCGAAACAGGTCATAGCTGGCTCTGGAAATCTCCGTATAACTCTGGCTGGGAAAGGTCAGCCGACACTGGTACTCACGATAGGCCAAGGTGTTGTCCCTCACAGCGATTTTGACGCCGGTAGCCGCCAAATCCTGCTTCCGAAGTTTCTGGCCGACTTCCTGGCTGAGCTCCAGCAGTACCCGGTAGACCTCCTCGTGGTTGAGCAGGTCAGAGGTGCAGGTAATGCCATGCCCAATGCTCTTAACCGGTGGAGTAAAGTCGCAGGGCATAACCCTTGAGGTGTCCTGGCCATTGGCAAAACGCCAGATGGTTGCTCCATTCTTCCCCAGCAGCCGCACGAGAAAGTCCATATCGGTTCTGGCCAGATCCCCAATGGTTGTGATCCCATAGCGCCGAAGCTTTTCTGTCGTGGCTCTGCCTACATACAGGAGATCTGATGCCGGCAGAGGCCACACCTGATCTCTGAAGGACTCCGGCGTAATCACCGTGACGGCATCCGGCTTCTTCATGTCAGAGCCCAATTTTGCGAAGATTTTATTGAAGCTCACCCCGATGGATACTGTCAGGCCGACCTCAGACTTCACCGTTTCCCGGATCTCATTTGCAATCTCCAGAGGTGTCTGATGCTGAAGCAGATGCGAACCTGTCAGTTCAATCCAACTCTCATCAATTCCAAAGGACTCCACCTCCGGAGAATAGCGCAGATAGATCTCCCGGACAATCTTTGAGAATTTAAGGTACTCGTCCATGTGGGGAGGAACAATGGTCAGCTGCGGGCACTTCTGCTTCGCTTCCCAGATCACATCCCCAGTCTTCACCCCGCATTTCTTCGCCAGCTGATTCTTCGCCAACACAATGCCGTGGCGCTCGGCAGTATTGCCGCAGACAGCAATATACTTCCCCCTGAGTTCCGGGTGGAGCATACATTCAATACTGGCATAGCAGTTGTTAAGGTCGCTGTGCAGCACGATTCGCTCACTCATAACACGCCTTCCTTCCGGTAAAATGAGTAACTCCCTAAAACTACTCAAAACTACCTATTGACAGGCGAATTATTTCGCGCTATAATGGCCTTACTTCCTAAAACTACTTTTAACTACTCAAAACTACCCGTAGTTGTATTCTTAAAATAGCAGGTTACTACCCATTTGTCAAGAGAAGTTTTCAGACAGATTGGCAGAACCTGCGGAAAGAGGTTTGTATGAAGACTCTCGGTGAGAAAGTAAAAGACCGTCGCGTGGATCTTGGCCTCACCCAACAGGAGCTGGCAAATCAGACGGGTGTTGCACTGAAGACGCTGACCAACATTGAGGTGAGAGGCGCTATTCCCCGCAGCACCACGCTTCGCAAGCTCTGCATTGTGCTGGGTGTTTCCGAGATGTATCTGACCAATGACGAAGTTACCGATCCCGGCTACGGCCTGGAGGAGGCTCCGTATGTTGCTTCCATCCGTGACCAGTATGGCCAGAAGGCCGCAGATGGTATGGCTGATGTTCTGGAGAAGAGCCGGATGTTCTTTGCCGGCGGCGATGTGCCTCAGGAGGACAAGGATGCCTTCTTTGCCGCTATCGCCTCCGCCTATGCCATGTGCAAGGAGGACGCCAAAGAGACCTTCACTCCGAAGAAATATCGGCGTTGAGCCAGTCACCCCCAAACTGTACTGATTATTGGACAGGTTCTTTGTTAGGATATAATCGTACCAGAAGCCATTTTGGAGTGAGGTGAGGACTGTGCTTGCTGAGACAATTAGACGCGAGGCTCGGCGGTTGAAGGCAAAACTCCATACCGCAGACCCGTATGAAGTTTGCGCTGAGATGCGGATTCGCATTGAGCTGCAACCGATGGGGACAAACCCAGGCTCATGCAAGGGTTTTTTCCTGACCAGGTTCCGGAAGAAGGTCATTACACTGAACAGTGACCTCCCGGAGGAAATCAGACGGATCATTCTGACCCATGAGTTGGGACATGCTGTGCTGCACAGCAGCCTCCAGCTGTGTGAATTCCATGAGTTCTCCTTTATGTGTGATACGAACCGTCTGGAATATGAAGCGAACATATTTGCAGCAGAGTTTATTTTGGAGGATGACGAAGTTCTGGAAGCCGTCAAGGAGGAGAACGACTACTTCCGCTGCGCCCAGATCCTGAGCGTACCTCCGGAGGTTTTGGATTTTAAGCTCCGCTTGATGGAGCGCAGGGGTTATGAATTAAATGCCCCGCATATCGCCAACAGTGATTTCCTGAAGCGGGATCTCTCCCAACCCCTGAACTGATATGGGACAGCTGCCGGGAAGCGCCTATAAGGCGTATATAGAAGTAGCCGTCAGGTTCAAATCGGACGGCACCATGGAGCCCACAGCTATCGTGTGGGAAGATGGGATCAGCTATGAAGTGGATCGGGTCATCAGCATTCGTCCAGGCTACGCCGCAAAAGCAGGTGGTCAGGGCGACCGCTATGTGGTTCAGGTCAATGGCCGCCAGACCTGCGTTTACTTTGAGCGATCCACGAATATTACCGGTAAAGTGATTGGGCGTTGGTTTGCAGAGCGAAAAGTACCAGTACTTCCAGAGAGTAGTGAGTTTGAAGACATTCCGTAATATTGACTATGAGGTAGTTTTAAGAATAAATGAAAACGATGGAAGTATTTCAGTGTTGGGTGGACGATAAGGACCAGATCATTTCCTTCCACCCGATGACAGATGCGCAGCATGAGGAGTTTGAAACACAGGCAGACCTCATGCGCTATATCTTTGATGTGATCGAGAAACAGCACTATCGCGTGCAGTGATGCCATTACATTAGCGGAAGGCTTATTCGACTTGTCGCTATGAGCAACGGCAACCTTGCTGACTCAAAAGCAAAATATTATATAGCAGATGGTGATAAACATGATTTACGCTTGCGACTCCTGCCACTTTCTCTTCCAACGAATTGGAGCAGTCGAGCGGTGCCCACAATGCGAGAAAAACTATGTGCGGCCTGCAACCGAGGCAGAGGCAGAAGATTTTAAGAAGCAGATTGAGGAAAGCAAGGTAAAGTCTCTTTAAGAGCAATAGCCCATATATGCAAAGATCCTCGCAGCCGGATGGACCCGGCCGCGAGGATCTTTTTGCTTATTCAGTGAAACGCTTGTGGTGCCTGCTCACACCTTTTTGCGCTTCTCAAAGTAGGACTCTTTCAAGCGGTCAATGGCCATCTCCGGGCTCATGGTGTGATACATCAGATAAACAATCTGCATGGTCTTTGCTGGGGCCTGCTTATAGATCTCTCTGCTGTTCTCGCCCTTATAGATGTGCCAATAGCGGTAGAGATAGCCAGTCCAATACAGGGTCTCCGTATCGTAGCATTCACCCTGCACCAGAGCATCGGCATAGCTTTCCTCCATGCGGGACATGAGATAGCTTGTGCCAGCCCACTGCATGTGGTTGAACGGCATATCCAGATCTTCCGCAATGTCGGAGTTCATAAAAGCCTTGATAAACGCCTCGCTGGCATAGCCGTTTTCCCCGGACTGGGCAAACAACTGCGCCTGCATCTCACAGAGCGCAAGCTTCAAAGATTCGTTCATGGTCAAATCCCTCCCAGGATCTCATCGAAGAACTGTCCTTCTCTACGGTACTTTTTCACCACTTCATCCGCCATAGCGATACCTTCATTGCGCCGCTGCACGCTCTTATCCTGCAAGGCAAGGCGCTCAAGAAGATGCAGGTCACGCTCTTCGAGGATACGGATCTGGTCACAGGCCTTCTGCGTGATTGCCACATACTGCTTGCCAAGGTCCAGCACGGCAAGGCATTTGAGCAGCGCCGTATCTGTAATGGTTCCGTTGAAGAACCGGGCCAGCTCCGTATACATACGGTCATTTGCGATATAGCCGACAATCGCATCGTAGCCATCTGCGAAGTGTGCGTACTTTTCGTAAATGGGTGTATGCACAACACGCTCCATTTGCTTGCGGTAGTAGGCGATCATCATGGCCCAGTCCATGCCGATCTCCACTTCAAGCACCTTCAGGTCAGATAGGTCAAATTCAACCGTATAGAACTTAGGCTTATCTTCAGCACAAACCAGAGTCAGCGGCTGGAGTGTTCCGGTGCCCATATAGAAGCCTCGGCCAAAGTCGCACTCCTCACGACTGACGGGAGCAATATCGCCAACAATGCCTTTCTTGGAGCCGTGGTAGAAAATGTTCCTGCCTTCAGTATGCTCATAATGCAGCATTTCAACTATAAGGTCAGCCACATCAATCCCCTGAGCCTTGCAGAACTGAAAGATATTCGTTTGTGCCATTTGATTGGGGAGGGCTTTCCCGTTCTCCCATCGGTTGATGGAAACCGCAGTGGTACCCAGAGCAGACGCAAACTGCTCCTGGTTCATATTCGCTTTCGCTCTGATCGTCCGGATGAGGTCTTTCATACAAACACCGCCTATCATCTGCTTGTATTCCTATTATAAACTATGATAGGTAAAATATCAAGGATTTATTCACAAGCCTGCCCTTAAAGTCCTGAGTACAGCTACTTTAACTTGGAGGTTTGCAGAAAATGAAGTAGATTATGGTATCCTACGACCTGCCTTTCATACATGGTAAGATACCCGTGTACTTATTAGATCGACACTCCACACGGGAGTTTTACTAAGCAGTGAGCCTGAACCATGGTGTTTAGGCGAATATTGGCGGCGCTGATTTCAGCGGCTGCCACATTGATGCGCTTTGATTTGTCTTCACAAGTCAAGGTGCTTTTTTTGTTCGATCACGCCATTGGCGGATTGAAAATATATGTTTTTTGAAAGGTAGGTAAACCAAAATGACGGAAAGCAAAGTGTACGCGGACGGCTTCAGCTGCAACTTCAAAGATCCGGACGAGTTCCTCCAGTTCCTCTGGGAGCGTAAGGAGAACAGCAGTTGGATCAAGGCCCCCTCCAGAAGTCTCCATTTCCAGCCCATCGAGAAGGGATCGACCCTCGGCAACCTGTATATGCAGATCTACGAGCATGACGGGCGCGGCGAGATCCTGGCTGACACCATGGAGAACACCAGCCTCCTTGTCAAGGTCAACGACAAGGACTACCCCGTGCGTTCCTGTGCCTTGAAGACCATTCTGGAGCGTGCCCGGATTTCCGGCCATGCCCTCAACAAGGTCTCCACGGAGGTGTTCACCCAGATCCTCAACTGCTGCATGGATGTGGCAAGCGGGGACAGCCTGGTGAAGATCGCCGACGAGAAGGTATCGGCGGTGCATGGCGGTGATCCCAAGGACTATGGTGTGATGGAGATGCTGCCCCTGTTCCAGTCGGTAAAGGAGTTCCTCGACACCCAGTACCCCGGCAACCATTTCATCACGGCCACCTTTGACCACTCTTTCGCTATGGCGTTCTGGAGTCTGGATGGACAGTCCAACGAGCTTCTGAACACCTATAAGCAGGAGTTGGCGGCCAAAGGCCTGACCAACATCGAGACCATGCGGCCTGGCCTTCGGGTCATGACCAGCGATGTGGGCATGAGTGGTGCCAACCTGTATCCCATCTTCCTGATGGGCAGCGCCAACCGGATCATCCCATTGGGCTATCCCATCAAGACCGAGCACAAGAGCGGCAAGGGACTGGAGTATTTTGAGGAGCAGATGCAGCTTCTCTATGCCCGGTTCAACGAGGCCATTGAGAAGCAGACCAAGCTCATGGGCATTGAGATCCGCTATCCGCAGACTGCGATGCTCGGCGTGCTGAAGCGCATCGGCGTTCCCAAGAAGGCCAGTTTCGAGGCTGTGGATCAGTTTATGGCTCAGAACGGAGATCAGCCCTGCACGGCCTATGAGATATATCTGGCTATGAGCGAGGTCATCTTTATGGCCCAGTGTGAAGGCGCTTCCGCCTCTCGCATCGCTCAGCTGGAGGAGCACATCTCCCGTGCGCTCAGCGTGAATTGGCGCGAGTTTGACTTCCCCGGCGACTTCAAGTGGTGACAGCTATGGCCAAAACATATCGGATTCCAGTTGCCTGGAAGATGTATGGCTATGTCTCTGTAACTGCGGAGTCTTTGCAGGAGGCCATCGACTATGCGTTGCATGAGGAAACGCCTCTGCCGGAAGGCAATTACGAGGATGGCTCTCTATGTCTGGATGAAGAGGGCCTCGAAACCTTCGAGGATACGAGCGAACTGAAACAAAGGAGCTGAGGAAATGAAAGTATCAGATGTATTGTTAAGCCTTCTTGCGGAATGCAAGGTTGAGGGTGACACCCTCTTTCTCCCGGATCGACAGCTTGATCGCCCGACCTACCTCGCACTTAACAAGGTGTTAGAGGCAATGGGCGGCAAATGGAACCGGAAAGCCAAAGGGCACATTTTTTCTCATGGCGATCCGAGCGCCCTTTTGGAGAGCGTTGTTTTGACAGGCGATGTCATTGACGCCAAGAAGACCTTCCAGTTCTTCCCCACGCCCAGAGCCATTGCTGAAAGGCTGTGCGCTTGGGCGGATTTGAACTGCGACAGTGTTGTGCTGGAACCCTCCTGTGGTCGGGGCGATCTTGCGGATGTGATCTATGAGAACGGCGTTAAGAGCCTCGACTGCGTAGAGCTCAACAGCGATATGCAGAAGTACTTAGCGGATAAGCCGTACCCGGTTTCTTTGGGAACCAACTTCCTTGAGTTTGCAAAGGAGCATCGCGCCGACTCCAAGTGGAACCGCATCGTGATGAATCCGCCATTCAGCAAGCAGCAGGACATCGACCACATTATGGCTGCTTATGATTTGCTGCTGCCGGGCGGTATCCTCGCTTCGGTGGTCTCTGCGAGCCCCTTCTTCAGATCCGATGAAAAGTCAGAGCAATTCCGCTTCTTCCTATTCAGTGTAAAGGCAGAAGTGGTTGAACTGGATGAAGGTGCGTTCAAAGAGAGCGGTACGATGGTTCGTGCAAATCTCTTGCGAATTCACAAGCAGTGAGAGGAGGCTAACAATGGCAAACTACTATTGCTATATTCGGACGAACTACTTCCATGTGAAAGATCCCGATGCATTCCGAAAGTTCATGGGCCGTGTCTACGGCACAGAGGACGGGATCGAGCTCTGGGAAGAGAAGGACGCGGACGGGAATCTGGTCTTCGGCTTCGGCACTGAAGGCGGTATTGCCGGACTTCGTGATGATGTCGAGGAAGAGTTCCCCGACACCGACGATGCCAGCTACGACCTGTTCATCGACGGCCTTCAGGAGCATCTGTGCGATGGTGATGCTGTCATCATCATGGAAGCTGGCCACGAAAAACTGAACTATGTTGTGGGTAGTGCTACTGTGGTGACCAAAACCCAATATGAGCACCTTGACATCAGCGATCTGGCCACGGCGAAAGCAGGTGAACTTCTGGGCAATCCTGAGTGGACAACCCAGTGCGATTACTGAGAGGTTGCGAATGGAAAACAACACGAAAAAGCCCATTCGCCACTTCACAAAGGCTGAATGGGATCGGTTCGCCTATGCGTGCCCGAACTATGTCGGGCGCTGGGAGCCGACACCCTATCTTTTAGACCGTGTGGCGGCCGGTGAGGTACCTGAAGAGTATATTGGCCGCCGCAATATGCTGAGTTACGAAGATGGCGTCGGGACTGTCCTTCTCACCGAAGGCGTCCACTTCGTCATTGACGAGGAAGGAGATTGACTATGGCGCTTTCTATCCCCAACGAATTATCCAGTCGCTTTGATACCGTGGCCGGCCGCAAGGAACTGATTGACCGGTACGGTGATAGCAACTCTATGTTCATAGGCAATAACGCCGAAGGTGAAACGGTGTATCTGTCCGTTGATACCTGCGGCATCATTCTGAAGACAGAGCAGGAGAACGGCTGGGTGCGAGTAACCTACTATGACGCTGATGGCGTGGCCACCGGCGAGGGCTTCGATGGTAAGTGGAAGGAGGGCAATGGCAATGGCGCTTGATTTGAATTACAAGCCCAATGTGTTTGTTCGGACAGAGAATCTGGAAGAGCATGAGTGGTTGGCCTGGAGAAGAAAGGGCATTGGCGGCAGTGATGTCGCCGCTGCCCTCGGCCTCTCTCCCTATAAAACGGCCAGAGAGCTCTATTTCGACAAAATCGATGTGGAGCCGGTCATCCCTGGGGAGGACAAAACCATCATGTTTGAGATCGGCCACCTGTTGGAAGATGTGGTCGCTCAGATTTTTTCCAAGAAAACGGGGCTGCCCGTGTTCCGGGACCAGACAATGTACCAGCACCCACTTTTCCCATTTATGTTGGCGGATGTGGATCGCTTTGTCCGGGAACCGGATGGAAGCATCAGCATTCTTGAGTGTAAGACAGCCCACTATAACACACAATTCTTGTGGGCAAATAATGCCATTCCCCGGCATTACGAGCTTCAGGTTCGGCACTACATGAGTGTTATGAACATCAAGAAGGCCTATATCGCCTGCCTGTTCAGCAACAACGAAGATGATTTCGTGTGGCGCACCATCGAACGGGATCTGGATGAGGAGGAGAGCAACATCCTCCAGCTCCAGCATTTCTGGCTTGAGTATGTGTGCAACCGGAAGGAGCCTCCGCTGACAGAGAAGCCCGACATGGTGCTGGATGCGCTCCGGCGCTACTACGGGCCTGCGGACAAGTCGCAGCCTACCATTGTGCTTGCGGCCAATTTCCTGCCCGTGCTGGAGGAGGTTGTGAAACTCAAAGAGACCAAATCGGCGCTGGATGCGCAGGTTCGTCAGCTGGACAAACAGATTAAGGCGGCCTACGCACCTATCGTGAATTTGATGGGGCAGGCCTGTACTGCTGAGTGTTCTGGCCCGACCAGTGCCTACCATGTCAGCTTCAGTCCCCGATACCGTGAAACGATGAGAAAGGATGGTTTATCTGTCCTTCGTGCGCAGTATCCGGACATCTACGATGACCTGGTGGATACGACTGAGAGCCGGATCTTCAGCGTCAGCAAAGTAACCTTATGATTGGAGGGTCGTATGGAACACCCCATGATCTATGTTTGCTCGCCACTCTCCGCACCATCGCGTGCGGAGATGCTGGCGAACGCAGCGAAGGCCTCTACCTACATGGCATTTGCCGAGAGGGAGTTTGGAGGTCGAGCTGTTGCCCCTCATGCCTACCTTCCGTATCTATTAGATGATACGGTTCCGGAGGAGCGTGCGCTTGCATTGGAGTTTGGTTTGAAGCTCCTCGGCCTCTGCTCCCAGGTAGTGGTGTATGGCAGCCGTATCTCCAACGGAATGAAAAACGAGATCGCAGCTGCTGAACAACTGGGCCTTCCCGTCCTGTATCGGCCTGCCATTCCTGGTATAGCTGAAACAAGAGGTGATAACGATGCGGTGTAGGTTCGAAAAAGCTATTTTCGAGTCTGAATCTGGCTTTTGCATTTACTCCTACTCAACCAAGGACATGAGTGTGCCGAAAGAGGCTCGGAAAAGCACCTACTACAATGATCGCAAAATCTATTTTACGGCAGTCGGCAACGACTTGCCTTCCAACAGCGTCATTGATGTGGAACTGGAGGGTACTTGGCAGCAGTCCAAGTACGGACTCCAGCTTGCGGTGACGCATTTCTCTGAAATCCAACCCCAGACGGTTGCGAGCATCACTGCCTATCTCAGTTCTGGGTGTATCAAAGGTATCGGACCGGCCACGGCAGATGCTATTGTGGCTAAGTTCGGAACAAGAACTCTGGAGATTCTGGACAATGACCCCAATCAGCTGCTCATGGTCAAAGGGATTGCTCAAAACAAGCTGACAAAGATTGTGGAGAGCTATAAGGAGAGCCGCAACCTTCGGGATCTGACGACCTATCTGGCACCCCATGGGGTGTCCAAAAAGAAGATTGAGAAGATCTATGAGGAATACGGCGACACAAGCCTGAATGTTGTGAAGTCTGATCCATTCCAGCTGTGCCGGATCAAAGGCTTCGGCTTTCTCACGGTGGATTCCATCGCCCGGAAGACCAATGCCGGGTTGAAGAATCCCCTGCGTTACGCCGGTGCCATCCAGTACACCCTGGAGGAGGCTTTGAACTCCGGACATCTTTTTCTCCCGGAGTCTGAGCTGGTGGAAAAGAGTCATCAACTGCTGAACAACGGCTTCGAGGTAGAGATCATCGCAAAGTCCGAGGTTGAAGACGCCCTCCTGAGGGCGCACAGCGAGCAGATGGTCTACAACGAGCATGGGCGTGTGTACCTGCCTTTTGAGCGCACCTGCGAGGTAAAGGTGGCCAAGCGTGTCGTTAAGATGCTGCTGGACACCAATCCTCCTGAGGTGCGGAATGTGATGCAGGAAATAGCTCAGGCCGAAAGCAAGCTGAAGCAGACACTCTCCCCATCGCAGAGAGTCGCCGTGGAGCTGTGCCTGACGAACACCATATCCATCATGACCGGCGGCCCTGGCGTGGGTAAAACTACCACGCTGCGGGCACTTCTGGACATCTACCACCGAGTCAACCCCAACCATGAAATCCTGTTGGCTGCCCCAACCGGGAAAGCGAGCAGACGGATGCACGAGCAGACCGGTTACCCGGCCTCTACGCTGCATTCGGCCATGGGCATCCTTACGGAGGATGACTTGGAAATTCCAAATCCGGAGTTCCTGTCGGCGGATCTGGTCGTCGTGGACGAGTGCTCCATGGTCGATATGAAGCTTGCCTATGCGCTCTTTGAGCGCCTGAAGCCCGGCACCCAACTGGTGCTGGTGGGAGATCCCGACCAGTTACCTTCCGTCGGAGCTGGCAATGTGCTGCGTGAACTGATCCGGAGCAGTCTTGTTCCAACAGCTGTTCTTGATACGGTTTTCCGGCAGGCCAGCAATAGCCGTATCTCGCTGAATGCACAGGCGGTCAACAACAATGACACGAAACTGCTGTTCGGCGATGATTTCGTCATGATGGATGTGCAGGGTAGTGAACAGGCAGCTTCTCTGGTGATGAAGAACTTCCTTCGGGAGGTACATGCCAACGGCATTGAGGCAGTCCAAATTCTTTCGCCTTTCCGTAAGAGAGGCGCAGTTTGCGCTGATGTTCTGAATAGCCAAATCCGTGAGCTGGTCAATCCACGCGAAGCGGGTAAAGAGGAGATGAAGAGCCTCGGCCGGATATTCCGCGTCGGTGATCGTATCATTCAGACTCGCAACAATGAGGATGTGTCCAATGGTGAAGTCGGCATCATCAGTCGGATGTACAACGACGATGACGGCGAGCGCCTGGTGGACATCACCCTGCTGGATGGCCGTGCAGTCACCTACAACGATGAACAGATGGAGAATGTGGACCTGTCCTACTGCATCACCGTACACAAAAGTCAGGGAGCTGAATTTTCTACCGTAATCATCCCCCTGCTGAAGGAACACTATGTCATGCTCCGGAGGAATCTGCTCTATACGGCAATCTCCAGAGCGAAGAAGAAAGTTATCCTCATCGGTCAGAGGCAGGCCGTCTACATGGCCATTCATAAGAACGATGTGGATAAGAGGAACACGGTACTTGCTGACCGGATCAATGTCTATTATGACCGGGCAAGCATTGTACGAGCCAGTTGAGTACACGGAGCCGGGCTGCATGATTGCGGCCCGGCCCGTAATGAAATGGAGGAATTATTCAAATGACGGAAGCAACGAAAAGACATATCCCCGAAATCAACGCAGTAGATGGTTTCTCACCCGCAGAATTCACCCGCGAGCTGCCCAGCGACGATGGCACCACATCTCTCTATATGGATGTTAAGTTCCGCCTGCTGTGGTTCCGGCTGCATCGACCCAATGGGAAGGTCGAGCCGGAGCTGGTCAGTGTGGATGATAAATCCGCCGTGGTGTGCTGCAAGATCTTCAATGATCGGAGCGATGCTTCGGATCAGTTTGTGGCCAAGAGCTACGCCCAGCGCTTCAGATCCGATGAGAAGTTCGGAGACCGCTTTTTGGAGGTCGCAGAGACCGCCGCTGTTGGCCGTGCGTTGGCATCGGCCGGCTATGGCACACAGTTCTGCGGCGCTCAGGATATGCTGAGTGGCGACATGGTGGATTCCCCCGTTGACTTGTCTGACCAGGAGGATGAAAGCCCTCTGGCCGGTGTGAGTAACCGGGTTCACCACGAAGTCACGCCTGCTCCGGAGCCCAAGCCCGTAACGCCGCCCCAGCCGCAGCGCCCGGTTCAGCCCGCACCGCCTGCTCAGCCATCGGCCCCTGCGCCCCAGCCTCCCAAGCTGGAGACGCTTGACGATTATCTGAACAGCATGACCCTGGATGACGCCAAGAAGGTCAAGGTGGATGTCGGCTATAATTCCGGACGCACGCTGGGCGATTTGGTCATGCACAAGCCCAGTGACCTGGAGTGGTATGTCAAACACTATTCCGGGCGCAATCTGGCGCTGAAGGCTGGAGCGATTCTGCTTCTGAATGCTGCGGCTCAGAAGGCCAGCTAAGAAAACGGCCTTGATGGGAGGTGATGTAAAATGGGTGATGTCTATAATGATCTGCCATGCACGATTGAGGATGTGGTTGACCTGGTTGGTATCCAGGTCATCCGCAACACAAGTACACAGATGCATTGCAGATGCCCATTTTGCAACGACAGAAAAGCACATCTGAATGTACGGAAGGACAAGGATGTTTTCCGTTGCAATCGGTGCGGAAAAGGTGGCGGCGTACTCCACTTGTATGCGTTCGTCCATGAAGTCACTTTGAATACGGCCTATGAAGAGCTCTGCCGGATCTATCAGGGTGGAGAAATGAATCGGCCAGTACGAGAGGTGAAACGCAAGAAGTGTCTTGTAATCGCCAGCCCTGAATTGCCCATTGCCACAAGCGAAACCAGAAACAACACATATAGCAATCTACTGTCCCTGCTCTCCTTGAGTGCCACACACCGGGAGTCCCTGCTTCGGCGGGGACTCTCCGGTAAGGACATTGACGCCTTAGGGTATCGGACAACGCCTGCGGTCAGAGCAAAGAAGATTGTAACGGAATTGCTCGAACGGGGCTGTGATCTGAAGGGTGTGCCCGGCTTCTATTGCGATAAGGAAACCGGGCGCTGGATGATGGATGTGCGAGGCTCCGGCATCATGCTGCCCATTCGCAGCTGCGCCGGCGAGATCGAGTCCATCCAGATCCGCCTGGATAAGGTCTATGACTCCAAGTTCTACACTTTCACGAGCGTTGATAAATACTGCGGGGCAACCGCTATCGGCTGTCCGCACTTTGTCGGCGTGAAAGAAGGTATGGAGTCGGTCTACCTGACTGAAGGCGTGATGAAATCCGACATTGCACATTGCGTTTCAGGATACCTGGGGCAACCAAGAGGCTTTGTCGGGCTCACCGGCGTGACAAAGTATTCCCACTTTGAGCGGGCACTTCACGAGCTCCAGGCGCTGGGGATCAAAAGGATCAACCTGGCCTATGACATGGATGCATTGGAAAACGCCAATGTTCGTGAGGCAAAAGCGAGGATCATTTCCATGGGCATTGACGCCGGATTTGATATGATCCCCCTGAGCTGGAATGCAGCCTATAAGGGGATTGACGATCTGTTCGTTTCAATGCTCCAGAACAAGCTGAAATAGAGACAATCAAGTTTTGAGGAGGGGTACAAGCTGTACCCCTCCTGCATTTTTGGAGGAATGTTTATGGCTACACTACCAATTTACTTTTCGGATTTGAATGAAGAAGCCCAAAAGCGAGTGCTTAGTGCCCAGGGGCTCACAACACCCGCTGAGGGGAATTATGATCTGGACATCATCCCGCTCTTTGAGCTGGACTTTGAGGAGGCGTGAAGATGGGATATTATACGGACTTCTATTTACAGGCTACGCCTGTTACCGAGGATCAATTCCATTCCATCGACAATGCTCTGCAAGAGTTGCGGGGCATGAAAGAGGCGTACTTTGATGATGGCATTGGGTACTGGGAGAACACTGAAGATACCTGGTACCAGAGCTTTGATGATATGGTCGAAGTTTCCCGGCAGTTTCCCGAAGTGACCTTCACCCTTACCGGATATGGAGATCAGCGAGATGACCAATGGATCGACTATTTCAAAAATGGTCAAGTACAATGCTGCTCTATCTATACGCTGGAAACCCCTCTAAGACCGCATCGTTGGAGTGATGTAGAGAAGGATGAGCATGGACACTATCGGCAAACACTGAAGCTGACAGCTAAGGATCGGGAGCACGATTCCCTTCAACTTGATGTTTACCAGTGCCTTCTGTCCTTGTCCGCAGCGGCGCTCCCGTTCGATCCAGAGCAGCTTGATCGTGGTGCTAAGGCCATTGTAGCCTTTTTGGAGGGCGAGGGTCTGTCCGTAAACAAAACGGCTCTGGGAAGCTCCCAGGGCACCGTAGAGGAGGTTTCTCATGAAGGATAATGCGAAGCGTGAGCGGTTCAAAAAAGTAGCTGTGAAGCGGATGGAGAAGCTGATTGCCGATTTTGAATTGCTTGGCAACTGCTCTTCACTCGTTTCTTATGAGTACACGGATGCTGATGTGACTGCGATCTTCGAGGAGATCGAGCGTCAGACGCAGATACTAAGAGACCGGTTCGCCGGGAAGAAGGCGTTTACATTAGAACACAAAGATTGAAGCACAAAGACGGGGCTGCGATTTATTTCGCAGTCCCGTCTTCCTTTATGTCCCGGAATTCAAAAATGTATTCCAGGGTGAAATCACGACCCAACGAAAGGTTTGAGAGCCGCAGAAATGACAAGGGTACACCGTAGCGTTTGAAGGCACGGTCGCTTTCTATTTTCTCAACTACCCTTCGGTCGATCTCGCGCCGATGTTTTTTAACCGCATCTCGTAATTCTTCCCAGGTCTTATAAAGATACATGGGAAGACTCACCGTAACGCGAATACGGTCAAAAGAGTTCGGATCAGGGTTTTCGGGTACACGCTCAAACTGGGGTGAGTCGATTTTCTGAATTAGCCGCTCAATGTACTTATACGCTATGGGCTCCGTGTTCTGATGGAGTTCTTCATTGAGGAATATCTTTGCACAATTTATCAAAGGCATTCCCTCTTCAAACTTCGAGACTGCTTTTGTCCATAACCTGAGATTGAAAAAGGCCTGACCACGGGGCGCAAACACACCTCGTACTGGGTGGCCTGGATATTCATGGTGTTTGGAGCCCCTGTCGATTCGGTAGCGTTCCTCATTATCAAAATAATAGGTATTGCCAGCCAGATAGCGGATAGGGGTCTCAAGGATGCCATTGTAAATCAAATACTGGCGGATCACTTCGCATCGCTGATCTTCCGGCATCTGGTCGATTTGGTCCTTGATAAGCGGCAAAATACAGTTCTCCGCAGACTCATAGATGTTCTCATGTCGCTGGAAAGAACTGCTTGCCGCCTTCCAAATCTCCTGCGGTATGAAGCTCGGCTCGTAGCAACCATTGGTTCTGAGCTTCTCTTTGGCTTCCGGGTTAGATGTTCGTGCAAAGTAGCCTAATTGTGTGAAATACCATATCTCCTCGGAACCATCAGATAGAAGCACCTCTTTAATCGGTCGCTCCAGAATACCATCGTCCAGGAGCGCTCTGGCAATGCAATGTGAAATGATCCCCGGCAGACTCTTCTCGCCGCTTGCATAGTGGTTTTCGCTCATGGTTGCATTTGTCCTCCATCATCTCATAATTGGGTACAAAATACCCTCTTCCTGCCTTGGCTGAAATCCATGCCGCAGAAGGCACAAACTGCATTTCAACTCCAAGGAGGCAAGGGGGTAAATCAGAACAATGCGTTGCCCGTTCGTATTATAAAATATTTCACTCTGAAAGTCCAAAGAAATCTTCCTGTTGGAAATATAACTCTGCTGTTGGAAAGAATTGAGAAAAGAGGGGCGTTTGCAACTTTTTAAGCATTTAATTCAGCTTTTCAAACTGTAAAGCGCAATTTGCCAAATGAAAAGCAAAAAATGTTACACTGCACCTATAATAAAGAAGGCCATATCATTGTGCATAGAGAGGTGATGCACATGATTGAGACATTAGGTAGCAGACTCAAACAACTGCGGGAAGACAAGCGGCTTTTACAAGAGCAGGTTGCAGGGCTTATTGGAGTGAGCAGCAGTACTGTCAGCCTATATGAAACGGATGCGAGACAACCCCCTTATGAAACACTAAAAAGGTTTGCATCCCTATATCGTGTGAGTACAGACTATCTACTCGGATTTACGAACAGTATGATGATCGATGTTTCCGGCCTTACAGCTGAGGAAAGCGCCCTGGTAAATCAGCTTGTAGCATCGATGACATCAAAAAACAAACAGCTTGAGGAACTTTGATGATGGATACAGGTTCAATCATGGGGCCGGATACGCTCCAGTATAACTACTTCTCAGACATATCAGCCAGGCCGGTTGATTGGCTCTGGTACCCTTACATACCCTTTGGGAAAGTCACCATTTTGCAGGGTGATCCTGGGGAAGGAAAATCCACATTCATGATTAACCTCGCATCCATTGTGTCGTGTGGCAGAGCATTCCCGGATGGGACAAGGCTCCCCGACTCAATCACAACAATCTATCAATGTGCCGAGGATAGCCGTGAAGATACTATAAAACCCAGGCTAATTCAGGCTGGAGCAGATTGCAGCAGAATTGCGTTCATTGATGACGACGCAAAGAGTTTGACTTTGACGGATTCCCGTCTGGAAGAGGCCGTGGTGGCGACTGGGGCCAGACTGCTTATTCTGGACCCAATCCAAGCGTTTATTGGCCAAGATTGCGATATGCAAAGTGCCACAAGCATGAGAGCGGCTATGCGATCACTCGCGCTCATGGCGGAGCGCTGTCATTGTGCCGTTGTCCTTGTAGGGCACATGAACAAAGGAACAACCGGAAAAGCCTTATATCGTGGGTTGGGCAGCATTGATATAGCTGCCATCGCCAGAAGTGTGCTCATGATTGTCAGGGACTGTGAGAATCCCGCCATCCGCTATATGGTGCCTGTGAAGGCGAGCCTGGCAGCAGAAGGTGCCGCAATAGGCTTTCTCTTTGATCGGGATCGTGGATTCCAATGGATCGGGCGCTGTGAACGGAATATGGATATGCTGGGCGTCCGAACAGCAATAGGGCGCAGTAAAAGAGAGCGTGCCGGCGATATGCTCAGATTACTCCTATCGGTGGATGATCTGCCAAGTGTAGTTGTTTTTCAAAAGATGGAACAGCTTGGTTTTTCAGAGAAAACGGTAAAGAACGCAAAAAAGGACGCTGAGATTGAAGCCTACCGCAAGGCAGGCGCATGGTACTGGAGACTATCGCATGAACAATCAGATGAAGAATGACGCCACTTTTGAGCACGAAGAGCGAGAGTTCACTGTGACGCAGTTCCGCCGTCGTCCGTCTGAGGTCTGGAAATATGTCGGCAGGTATGGACACAAGGCAATTATTACCCGGCGCACGAAGCCAGAGGTAGTCATCATGTCCATTGAAACCTATGCGTGGTATCAGCCTGATCCGGAGGAGTTCCTGAGTGAGCTGCAACAGAGCCTTGAACAACTCAAAGGGGGCAGCAGTGAAACATGGAACAAATGAGAATAGCAGCCTATGTTAAACTCGCAAAGCTCTGGGAGCGAAACCGTAATCAGGCGCTGGCCTATCATCAGAGCTATTACAAAGAGAAAATCAAGCGGCTCCCGGATGCCGTGTTGGTAGATACTTATATCGACATAACGGGTCAAAAGCGCATTGCCAAGCGCCCGGAAATGCTCCGGCTATTGCGAGACTGTTCATTGCGAAAGATTGACTGCATCATGACGCAGACACAAGCGTATTTGGCAGCGAATGCGTCTGAGTTTTGCTATCTGCTCAAATTCATATTCGATATGAACGCAAGCATTGAGATCGTGACGGAAGATGAAGCATACAGCCTTGATACGCTGCTTAACCTTGATGACCAGAGAGAGGCATTAAAAAAGATGGCAAACGATTATGTTGGCCTTGATCGAACCGCTTATGAGAGCTGGAAATCAGCAGTGGTCGCAGGAATGAATTTACTCGCCATTGAAAACACATAGAGGAGCCGTGTTGGATGGATAAGAACAAATTGCACGAAGAGCCGAATGTCGAAGTTGAGGCCGTTGAGGAGAGTCAGACGCTCCAAGACGAGGCTGAGAAAGTAAGTCTCACATCGGAAGAGCAGAGAGAGGCTATTCGGGAAACAATCAGGCGGCGCAGACAACAAAGCTGGGTATCAAAGGCAATTTTCTATCCTGCCAAACCCAAACCGAGCATTATGGATGCTGAACACAAGGAAGTTGCCGTTTATGCTCGCGTGAGCACGACCAGCAAAGAGCAGACATCCTCCATTGAAAACCAGACACAGTATTATACTGAGAAGATCGCCAAAAATCCAAATTGGTCCTTGCAGCACATATATAGTGATGAGGGCAAGTCGGGGACTTCCATGAAACACCGCAAGGACTTTCGACAGATGCTGATGGATGCAGGCGATAAGAAGATGGATTTGATTTTGTGCGCCAGTGTTTCCAGATTTGCCCGGAATGTGTCTGACTGCATAGATCAGGTAAGAATCCTCCGTACCATGAACCCTTCACACCCGGTCGGAGTCTACTTCGAGACCGAAAACATTTACACCCTTGATCCGGATTGTGACCAGGGACTACAGATCCACGCCTTGTTGGCGGATTGGGAGTCCGCCAATAAGAGCCGGAGAATGATCCTCTCTTATGATCAGCGAATCTGTACCGGTCAGTATCCTGTTTTGGATTTGCTCGGCCTCCGGCATACTAAAGATGGCGACTTGCTTATCGAGCCTGAAGAAGCAAAGACCGTTCGGTACATATTCTTGGCATTGATGTGCGGAGATACCTTTTCTGAAGTGGCGGATATGCTCACCGCCAAAAAACGCCCTACGCTGAAAGGCCGAACCGAGTGGACCCCAGGCATGGTGCGAAGCATCATATCCAATGAGCGGAGATGGGGTGACCTCAGAGCCAGAAAAACGATTGTGATCGACTATAAGGCAGGCAAGGTCGCAAAAAACGATAATATCCGTGATGCGGCGTTTATTGAAGGCCATCATACTGGAATTGTGACACCGGAAATTGCCAAGGCCACGAAGTTTGCAACGCAGAGCAGCGCGGGTATTTCGGAGATTGGCGTTATTTCCAGAGGGGCCCTGAAAGGCTTTGTGAGCGTTTCTCCAGGGTGGAGTGGTATTGACAACGAAACCTTCGAGGAGGTTTGTTGCGGCGTTTACAGCGCGGATGAGCGCCAGAGAATAGAGTTTGAAGCACGGATCAACTCAGGTGAAGAGCATTCCAAGGTCTATTCTATGGAATTGACTGGGTATGAAGTTCCGCCGGGCGTGTACTATATGAAGCGCAGCACACCGTCGCTGACATTGAGCTCCCGTGGCTTTTCTTTTAATCGGGTCTGCCACGAGCGTTTAGGGTATTGCAAATATGTTGAAGTGCTGTACCATCCGATCCTACAGACAATCGCAGTGCGCTCCTGTGAGCCTGATGCTCCCAATGCGTTTTCGTGGGAGACCGTAGCCGGAGAGCCAGTTTCGACGATTTCAGCTAAGGCCTATATGCAAGCGATCTACGATAGAATGGGCTGGATTCGTGATTATAAGTTTCGTTTCAGAGGCGTGTCCAGAATGCGGGGCAATGCCCAGATTATTTTCTTTAACCTTGAAGAGCCGAGAATTATCCCAGGTAAAGGACGCAAGGCTAAAACCTGGGATACCGAGGCAAGCATGGAGCAATATATTCCTTACAAGCTTAAGGACAAGCCGGATGCAGCGGAGCATACGGACCTTGGCCATGCCTATCCATCTGAATGGAAAAAGGAGCGTATCGGGGTCAGCTATGCAATCCGTAGCAGACGAGATGCCCTCGTCAATGCCATTCAAGAGGTAGACATCCTTGAAAGCGGTGTTATGGTCACCAATCCCATGATTGGGGTTATTCCAAGCATGGAGGAGATCCAAGAGGAGTTAGATCAGCTTCTCATGTCAATGTAAAGAGAGAGGAAGCAGTATGATAGAGAACGATACTCAAATGAGTGTGCCTACTCGTGAACAGGGCTATTCCGCAAAGGAAACCAAGCTGATTCAGGAATTGGTCAAGGCCCGCTTGGAGCAAAAAGCAGAACTCCCGCACGAGAGCTTGGATGGATATGAATTGCCTCCACGCACACAGTTTTCTATGCTCAAAAAACCGGCTCTGACAATGAAGCATGGTCGAATGAAGTTTAACATGGCCTGCATCCACTTATTTGAAGGTGTTCAGTATATACTGCCCATCATCAATCGGCAGAAGAAGCGGATCGCTGTTGTAACCTGTCAGGAAGAAGAGAGCGATTCTGTAGAGTGGGCTCGGTTGAAACAAGGCGCATGGGTGAATAAGGACATCACATCGATTGAGGTGCTGGAGAAAATCTTCACATTTATGGGTTGGGATCGTCTTTGCAGGTACAAGGCCATGGGGCGTGTTGCCACATCAGACAGCGGCCTGATCCTGGTGTTTGAATTGGAAGAAGCAATAATGTTTGCTGCCAAGCCCATCGAATACGAAGATCCGGAAACGGGTAAGATCCGGAAGAAAGACATCAAGTATTACCCCGACAAGTATAAAGACCATATTGGTAGATCCTACAACGATTATGCTGCTCTCCGACAGACCAGCCTTTTTGAAGATCTCAACGATTACGGAAGTAACGATGGAAGTGTATTGGGGGTGTAACCATGTCCACAGGGACCAAAAGGAAAGCAAGTCCCAGAATCTCCATTTTCGGCCGCAAGAATGCTATCTCCATTGGTAAGGATGTGATCCTTCTGCTGGGGATACCCACGCACATCAGAATTAGAGTAAACGAGGAAGTCGATTCACTTGTAATCGAGCCCACTGAGGAAAAGGAAATAATGTCCTTCAAAGTACCCGACCGCTTTTTAATCGACCGGCACTGTAACTTCAGAATACATAGTCAACAGTTTGTCCGATCTGTGATGCTCAAAAACGGAATGGATCTTAGCGAGAGCTACTCTATAGTGGGGCGCTATATCAGCACTTCAAACGCAGCCGTCTTTTCCCTCAAAGGCGAAAATTTAATCGAATAGGGCCAGAGGGGGGTATAAAACACCCCCTCTTTTCTACATTCATTATGAGGGACAACCAGACTCATAGTGAAAGGAGAAGCGTCTATGGAATTGTTCTCAAGAAAGCAGGCGGCCAAAATGCTCGGCGTATCGTTGTCAACGCTGGATAACTTGAGGCAGGAGAGGAAAATCGGCTACTATCAGAAGTACCCTGGCTGCAAGGTGCAGTTTACACAAGCACACATCGACAAGTACCTTAAACGGGTGGAGCGCGAGGATCAAGAACCCAAGATTAGAAGAAAGTAGGCGAGTCAAGATCAGATGAAAACGGTAATGACATTCGAGATTGAGCAGGAATTATACGATCAAGTTACTGCTGTGCTGAATCCGTTGGGATATACACTTGAAAGCGCAATCGTCCTGTTTATGGAAGCGTGCGTTGCCTGCAATGGTATCCCATTCACCTACACACAAGAGGAATTGGATGAGGCAAAACGCAACCCTAAAGTTCGCCTTATCGACGAGTACCAGGAGGAATGATGATGCAATCAATCGTATCCTTAATGCACCATTATGAAAAGCACTTGGCAATGTGTAAGTTGCCAAGTGCTTTCCCTTCATCTGATGGAGTAGTATTCGGACCACCTTCAGCGTTCAGAAGGCGGAACAGTTGCATTTTTATGGAGCAGAGCTTCATATATTGAAGTCTGCTGTTGGTACATAGTAACGGCCAGAACGAGAGCGTTCCTCAACTCGCCTTCGGGTATTTGATTTACAGCTTCCATAATTCCTTCTTTTCCATTGGCGTGCAGAAGCGCACTTAGTTGGTCTTTTGTGAACATCATGATCCTCCTCAGTGGATTTCTCCAGTTAATTCGATAGGTTGAGAATAGCACGCCATAATCCCAATTTCAATAGTCAAGAGCAAATCATAGTGACTATGTTTTTGAGCAAAATTTGTCGTCAAAAAATAGCCTCAAATGGTAACCACTAAGCATGAAAAATGGGGCAAAATTGGCCAATAGCCTCAAATGGTAACCACTAAAATTGTGGTGCGTTTTACGACAAACCACAAGATATCGTGGTCTTTAATTTCGGAATTTTGTCCCCTCATATTTCGGTATGTCAGCACTTCGCAATAATAAACATAAGAAAACCCCGGAAAACCGAAGTTTTCCGGGGTAAAGGATAACTTTTTTAGCGCTTGGAGAACTGGGGGGCGCGGCGGGCGGCCTTGAGGCCGTACTTCTTGCGCTCCTTCATACGAGGATCGCGGGTCAGGAAACCGGCGCTCTTCAGAGCGGGACGGTACTCCTCATTCATCTGCAGCAGGGCGCGGGCGATGCCGTGGCGGATG